>Ga0208749_1000024_pt1 | contig 36256 bp, 39 predicted proteins | sample Knorr_S15_td_DCM_FD_185601 | JGI IMG/M metagenome (GOLD analysis project Ga0208749, IMG submission 185601) | Marine microbial communities from Southern Atlantic Ocean transect - Knorr_S15_td_DCM_ad_63m_LV_B (SPAdes) (version 2) | ecosystem: Environmental > Aquatic > Marine > Oceanic | place... | reverse complement strand
AGTTTTACAAAAAAAGAAGTAATTTTTTCTTCAAATGACTGGATCGATAAGTTTTTTAAATCACAAATCAACAAATGAGAACATTCTTATCTAGATAAGAAATTAAGAATTATTTATTCTAAAGATAAGTTTATTTAATACTATTCTGTGTTTATATTTATTATTTACTGACTTAATTTTTTGTTCTAAATTCTTTCGCTCCAATAAACAACTGCTCCACAAGTCTCTAATTCCAGTCTTCTATGCTTAGCTTCCTTTAAAGAAACTAATTCTTTGGATCTTTTGCCGTTTAAAAGCCATTCAATTATTACCAAGCTTTAGCCTCAATGCCAAAGAGAATGTTAAGACATTGTTAAGGCGATTGTGGTCAATTATGTTGTTTTGCAAAGAATAAATTTACTTTGAGAAAGATTATTTACACATTTTTGGCTGTTTTGGACTAAAATCTTTTCAGCGGCTTTAATAGTCGTTTTATTTACCCGTCTCGCTTTAGAGACATATTTTACGAACTCATGACAACAATTCAGCAGCAGCGTTCTTCGCTGTTAAAGGGTTGGCCACAGTTTTGTGAGTGGGTAACATCAACTAACAATAGAATTTATGTTGGTTGGTTTGGTGTCTTAATGATCCCATGCCTACTTGCAGCAGCGGCTTGCTTCATCGTTGCATTTATCGCAGCACCACCAGTAGACATTGACGGAATTAGAGAGCCAGTTGCTGGTTCATTCCTATATGGAAACAACATCATCTCAGGTGCAGTTGTTCCTTCTTCAAATGCTATTGGTCTACACTTCTACCCAATTTGGGAAGCAGCTACTGTAGATGAGTGGTTATACAACGGTGGTCCTTACCAGCTTGTAATATTCCACTTCCTAATTGGTATCTCAGCATATATGGGACGTCAGTGGGAGCTTTCATACCGTTTAGGTATGCGTCCTTGGATCTGTGTTGCATACTCTGCGCCAGTTTCAGCAGCTTTCGCAGTATTCCTTGTATATCCATTCGGTCAAGGTTCTTTCTCTGACGGAATGCCTTTAGGTATCTCTGGAACATTCAACTTCATGTTCGTTTTCCAAGCAGAGCACAACATTCTTATGCACCCATTCCATATGGCTGGTGTTGCTGGTATGTTCGGAGGATCTCTATTCTCAGCTATGCATGGTTCACTTGTTACTTCATCTCTAATTAGAGAAACAACTGAGACAGAGTCTCAGAACTATGGTTACAAGTTCGGACAAGAAGAAGAAACATACAACATCGTTGCAGCTCATGGCTACTTTGGTCGTTTGATCTTCCAATATGCAAGTTTCAACAACAGTAGAAGTCTTCACTTCTTCCTAGCTATATTCCCAGTTGTTTGTGTATGGTTAACCTCAATGGGTATCTGCACAATGGCATTCAACCTTAACGGTTTCAACTTCAACCAGTCAGTTGTTGATGCAAACGGTAAGATTGTTCCTACATGGGGTGATGTTCTTAACAGAGCAAACCTAGGTATGGAAGTAATGCATGAGCGTAATGCTCATAACTTCCCACTTGATCTAGCAGCAGCTGAGTCTACAACAGTAGCTCTTTCAGCTCCAGCTATCGGTTAAGCTTAAAGTTACAAATCACAAGCTCCCTTAAATAAGGGAGCTTTTTTTTGTTTAATTCTCAATTGGTTCCATATAATATTTATATATAATGTAAACATTTGATATTTTTATGAGTAGTAATTTTGGCAAAATTTTTCGTGTTAGTACTTTTGGAGAATCACATGGCGGTGCAGTCGGAGTGATTCTTGATGGATGTCCACCAAAGTTAAAAATAGACATTGATCTTGTACAAAATGAATTAGATAGACGAAGACCTGGACAGAGTGATATTACAACTCCAAGAAATGAAGAAGATAAATTAGAGATATTAAGTGGCTTAAAGGAAGGCGTAACACTAGGTACTCCAATTGCAATGATGGTTAGGAATAAAGATCAAAGACCAGGAGACTATAGTGATTTGGATCAAGTATTCAGGCCATCTCATGCTGATGGTACATATCATTTGAAGTATGGAATTCAGGCCGTCTCAGGCGGTGGAAGGGCTTCTGCAAGAGAAACTATAGGTAGAGTCGCAGCAGGTGCTATTGCAAAACAATTATTGGGAACTGTATTTAATACTGAAATTCTATCTTGGGTAAAGCGGATACATGATATTGATTCTGAAGTTAATAAAGACAAAGTTTCCATCAGTAAAATAGATTCGAATATTGTTAGGTGCCCTGACGAAAAGGTAGCTGTAAAAATGATTGAGAGAATAAAACAATTGAAGCAACAAGGAGATTCTTGTGGTGGAGTTGTTGAATGCCTAGTGAGAAATGTGCCATCAGGTCTAGGAATGCCTGTTTTTGATAAATTGGAAGCTGATTTAGCAAAGGCGTTGATGTCTTTGCCAGCTACAAAGGGATTTGAAATAGGTTCAGGTTTCTCTGGAACTTTTTTAAAAGGGAGTGAACATAATGATGCATTTATTAGATCTGAGAATATTAATAGGTTAAGAACAACATCAAATAATTCTGGAGGTATACAGGGTGGTATAAGTAATGGAGAAAATATTGAGATGAAGATAGCTTTTAAACCAACAGCAACTATCGGTAAAGAACAGCAAACTGTTAATGTTGGTGGAAATGAAGTATTGCTTAAGGCAAAAGGGAGACATGATCCATGCGTCTTGCCTAGAGCAGTACCAATGGTTGATGCTATGGTTGCGCTAGTCCTTGCTGATCATTTGTTGCTTAATCATGCGCAATGTAGCATTTTGAATGATTAAGCTAAATGGGATCTATTCATTTTGATTTAATTGTTCTTTAAGCAATGCATATATGCTTGGATCTAATTTGTGATTTCTAAAGCCTTTCTCTCCTATTACAATTGTCTTGTAGCCGAGGGATTTGTAATACTGTAAGTCCTTAACTGATAGCCCTCCAGCCGCAATGAAATCAATGTTTTTATAATGACTTATATCTATTAAATTATCTTTACTTTTTATAGGATAAATTTTTATGATTTTACAATTTAACTTTATTGCCTCTTTAAGATCTTTTAAATTTTTGATACCAGGAATTAATAAATGTTTTTTTGCCTTTGCATAACTGAATAGATCTTTATCCCAAAATTTCATCATCGAATATTCTAATCCAATTCTTAAAGAGTCATCGATTGATTTCTTATTTATGATTGAAGCTGAGCCTAGATTAATTGTTGGGAAACTCAGCTTAATTTTGGATACGAAATCTAACCAGTTTTCATTATTAGACCAACTTATTTCAAGGTTTTTCAGTCCTAGATTTATTAATTCTTCTATTTCTCCATAAATTATGCTCTTGTTTATATTGTCATAGTAAATTTTATTATCAGGTTTTATTAGTACAAACAAAGATTCTAAATCAAGTTTTTCTGAAAAAAAATCTTTTTTACTTGGCATCAATCAATCAGATTCTTTTATATCAGATATAGTTTGCAACTTTAACTTCAGAACGGTTAATTAAATCTTGAATATCTTCTGTATCGATTGTTTCTTGTTCGATAAGCATGCGAGCCATTTCGTCCAAGACACTTCTATTGTCTGTAAGTACCTTTGTAGCTCTCTTGTATGCTATATCAACAAGTTCAGCCACCTCTATATCTATTGTTGCTGCAGTATCCTCTGAAAAATCTCTTGTAGCAGTCATATCTCTGCCTAGAAACATTCCTCCTTGCGATTGACCTAATGCAACTGGCCCTATTTTGTCACTCATGCCAAATTTAGTAATCATTTGTCTCGCTACATTAGCCACTTGCTGTAAGTCATTTGAAGCTCCAGTGGTAACTTCTTCTTCTCCATATACAATTTCTTCAGCGACTCTGCCACCAAGAGCGACAGCCATCTGATTTTGTAAGTAAGATCGTGAGTAGAGACCTGATTCCAGCCTTTCTTCACTTGGAGTAAAGAAAGTTAAACCTCCTGCCTGTCCTCTAGGGATTATGGATACCTTAGCTACCGGGTCATAATCAGGCATTAAGGCTCCGACAAGAGCGTGGCCTGCCTCATGATAAGCAACTAATTCTTTTTTCTTATCGCTAATAACTCTATCTTTTTTTTCTGGACCTGCCATTACTCTTTCAATAGCATCACCGACCTCATCATTGCTAACAGTATCAAGGTCTTTTCTAGCAGCTAAGATTGCAGCTTCATTTAGAAGGTTTGCTAAATCTGCCCCTGTAAAACCTGGTGTTCTTCTTGCAACTTTATCAAGATCTACATCTTTTGAAAGGGTCTTGTCTTTAGCATGAACATTTAAAATTTGTAATCTTCCAGCATAATCAGGCCTGTCAACGGTTACTTGCCTATCAAATCTTCCTGGTCGCATTAAAGCTGAATCTAAAACATCAGGTCTATTAGTAGCAGCAACAATAATTATTCCAGAATTACCTTCGAATCCATCCATCTCAGTAAGAAGTTGATTTAAAGTTTGTTCTCTTTCATCATTGCCTCCTCCCATGCCAGCACCTCTTTGTCTCCCTACAGCATCTATTTCATCAATAAAAACTATACAAGGAGCATTCTTTTTTGCTTGTTCAAAAAGATCTCTTACTCTGCTAGCTCCAACTCCGACAAACATCTCAACAAATTCCGAACCTGATATGGAGAAAAATGGAACTCCAGCTTCTCCAGCAACTGCCTTTGCTAATAAAGTTTTACCTGTTCCAGGAGGTCCAACTAAAAGTACACCTTTTGGTATTTTTGCTCCAACTGCAGTAAATCTATCAGGGCTCTTTAGAAAATCTACAACTTCGGTTAATTCTAGTTTCGCACCTTCTACACCTGCAACATCTGAGAATGTTACCTGTGTAGATGGTTCCATTTGAAGACGAGCTTTACTTTTACCAAAATTCATCGCAGGATTACCACCTCCAGCATTTCCGCTTTGGGAACGTCTGAAAAGAAAGAATAACCCTCCTATTAAAAGAACTGGGAATATTAAACTACTAACCGCTTGTTGCCATGGATTGGATAATTGTGTTGGAGTAACTGCTATGTCAACGTTATTGTCAGTTAAAATTTTCAGTAAATCTTTATCAGGGGCTAAATTTACTTCTGATCTGCTACCATCAATCTCTATTACCTGGGCAGTTCCTTTGTCTGGTGATATTAACACTCTACTCACTTCTTTATCTTGGACAGCTTCTATGAAATCACTATATCTTATGGTTCTTTTTGTGTTATCAGAACTTGGGTTATCAAAAACAGAAGTACCTATAAAAATAACAGTAATAACAGCAATTACGTAGAGTCCTACGTTTCTCCAACGTTTGTTCACGGTAAATAATATTCAATAAATCTATAATAGTAATAATAAAACAATATTAAGACTTTCTTAGAACATCCACTACACTTTTGAATGCAAACCATTCAGGGATTGGGTCTCCATTCCTTAATTTTTTTCTAAACTCTGTCCCACTGAGCTTCATTATCTCATAATTACATTCTTTAGCTTCTTCAGCAGTAATGTAGCCTTTCTCCTTTGTATAGACCAAGTTCTTTGAAGGCACAGTCTGCATCATTAATTCTTCTGCACATTTATTGGCAAAGTTTTGGGCATCGTAAGGTCCATAAAAATCTTCACCGGTGGATGATGATTTACATCCCGCCATATCTCTACCAATAATGAAATGGGTACAGCCATAATTTCTTCTAATAATCATATGTTGAAGAGCTTCTCTGGGCCCAGCCATGTGCATTGAATATGGTAAAAAAGCCCATTTTATGCGCTCATCAGAAATCTCTTCTGCCAATTCTTTATATGTTAAATATCTAACTTTCCCTGGGATATCATCTTGTTGTGTTGGTCCACAAGTTGGATGAACTAAAACAACTGAATGTGTAGAAACATTTTCTGATAGAAGGGCATTAGTGAATAGTTCATAATGTGCTCTATGTATTGGGTTTCTGCATTGAAATGCAACTACATCGAAATCGGAAGGTAATGAAGCTCTTAATTCTTTAGGGGTTTGACAAGGAAATTCTCTAATAGGGAGCTCAAAACCATATACTTTGCCACCTATATAGAATTTACCTCTCTCATTGAAGATCATCTTGACTGCAGGATGATCTAAAGAATTAGTACCATAACAAAGTTTGGCTTCGGCGGATTTATCAGGCTCCCATTTTGAGTTTACTTCTATTATGGCTAATTTCTGTTTTTTATAAGTAAGCAAGATAATCTCTCCTTCCTTAACGTTTTCATTATTGGTATCCAATACAATTGGTAATCCAAAAAGTAAACCACTGGAATCTCTATGATTTTTGATTACTGATTGGTAGTTATTTTCATCCATAAATCCTTCTAAAGGAGAAAAAGCTCCAATCATTAAAAGCTCTACATCACATGCATTTCTCTCACTACATTCATGCTCATATGAAACTTTAGAAAGAAGTTCCGATTTAAGATTCTCATTGTTAATAATTAAATCTTTTAGTTTTCCTCCATAAGGAGGTATAAGTCCATTTGAGTCCCTTGTTTTTGTTTTTTGTATTTCCATTTTAGGATTTTATTAAGATAAATTCAGAAAAAAAAAAGGGGTTTAACCCCCTTTTAAAGAGTATTAATTTTAAATTTAAGCTTTTCTGCCGTATAGCTCTCCGATGATTTTTACATCAAGTGGATCTTTTGAACCCATATCTGTGTCAGATGGCTGAATAGCTTCAAATGTACCAGCAAATTCATCTGTATCTGAATCTACATTATTAATTGATAAGGTAATTACTCCAGCACCATTTACATCAACTTTTATATTTTCTTTAGCTAGTTCTTCGTCATCTCCACCTAATGCGACTAATCCTTGCGCATATTCAACTCCAGTGTTTTTTGCTCTTGCTTTAGGATCTAGGAAATCTCCTGTTCTGTAGTTAGGAGTAAATGTTGAGCCACTTACGACTGTTCCTGGTTCAATATTTGAAGGTAAACTAGCTGTTAACTCTTTTGCTGAAAATGCGAATGGAACTTCTAAGCCTCCTGGTGTTAAAACTGTAATAAGTTGAAAATCAATACCACCTTTTTCAGTAAATTTTCCTGAGTCTACATCCCCATAAATTTCTGTAACTGTAGTGTTATTCCTAGGGCTAATGATTTTTGTAGGTACAAATTCTGCCGCTTTTCTTTTAGTACCTGGAACTTTTACAAAAACTTCTGTTGGATGCATGCATATTCCCTTGAGAGAGTCTCCTTTACCTAGGGATATTGATCCAACAAGGGATGAATCTAATGTGGGGCAATCATTAGCTCTACCTGTGTTAACAACATCTGTAAATTGGGCATTTCCTCTTTCCGAGAAGGCATATGATTTAAGAGGGACAAAAGCAAAAGTTAAACAAAGAGAGATAACAAAAGCTAAGAAAGAACGAATTCTCATAATTAAAGTAGCAATAAAGTTCTGTGACGGATTGAAAAGGGTCACCTAAAATGTTCAGTACGGATATTACAAGGGCAAGGACCACAAAAGTTAGTGTCTTTAAAGCCTCGAAACAACCCGTAGCTTTTTAGATTTATAAAAACTTCAATTATTTTAAGCTATTACACTATTTTTGATGATTAAGATTACAAAAAAATACAAATATAAGATTTTAATTATTTTTTACTGAAATAATTTGCGTAATTATTTTGTTGGCGATATCAATTTTTGATGTTCTTGTTATATGGTTTTCCATATTTAGTTTATCGAAGAGCCATCCTTCATTTTTAGCCGAAGGACCAAATCCTTGACCTTCAATATCTATTGGATTAGCAAACATATAGTCACAACCTTTTTTTATTATTTTATCTTTAATGTTTTTTCTTGCATTTTGTATTGGACCTGTAAACGCACAAAATCCAACAAAAATTTGGTTGTGTTTTTTGGATTCACTAATATCCCTTAGAATATCTGGAACAAGTTCAAGATTGTTATGTAGGTAGTCCCTAATTTTATTTTTAGGAATTTTTGTTGAATTATCAGAGTTTATCTTGAGATCTGATACAGCAGCATTCATAAAAAAATAGTCATAATTAGAAATTTCTTTTTTAATTGCTTGTTTTAAATCAATACTTGTTTCAATCTCGAAACTCTTTATACCTTCAGTTAAATCTTTATGAATTTTTAGAGGACCATGAATATATTTTACTTCAGCACCTCTAAACCTCGCTACTTGAGCAAGAAGTAAACCCATAGTTCCAGAACTGTTGTTAGTTATTTTTCTTGCAGCATCAATCTTTTCGGAAGTGCAACCACCAGTTATGAGAAATTTTTTATTAATTAAGTCTTTGCAGTAATGCCTTTTATTTTGTGAGAGTATAAACTCAATAGCTAATTGAATTAGATCATTAGTTGGTATTTTCCCAATTCCAATTTCATCACAAGCGAGAACACCTTCACTTGGCTGAAGGGATAAAACGTTTTTAGTATTTTCTAAAAGCGCATAATTTTTTTGAACAGCTTGATTAAGCCACATTTTTGTATTCATTGCAGGTGCAACAATAATTGGCTTAAAATTTGCAATTAAAATGCTTGGAATCAATCCATCTGCATTCCCAGTGACCCATTTTGATAATGTTGTTGCTGTTAAGGGGGCTATTAACAAAATGTCAGCCCAATTACATAGGTCTATATGTAAGGGTGTTGATTGATAATGTGACCATTGGTCTTTTTCTAAAATGCAAGAGTTCCTACTTAAAACAGAAAGAGAAAGTGGTTGTATTAACTTTTTGGCATTTTTAGATATAACGCACTTTATTTCAAAATTTTCCTTTACTAGTTGACTTACTAGTAAAGGAATTCTTACAGCAGCAATACTACCTGTTATTAAGACGAGAACCTTTACTTTAGATTCCATATTGTCAGTTTTCATCGAAAGGTTCCTGATCAAGAAGATGAATATAATCAGAAGTTAATTCAGGCCTATTAATTGCTAAAGCTCTTAGTAAATGCCAATCTTTTAAGCCATCAAATGGTGTACTGTAGTTGTCATCTTCTAATCTGTTCGCAAGTTCAAGAGTCATTTCTTCATTAAAAGAATTTACAAGTTCTTCACTTATTTTGTTTTCATCTATAAATTTCATATTGAGAATTAGTCAATATATCTATCAATAATAAAGCCTAAAGGAATTTTTTAATATGAAGAAGTTTATTAATTGAAAATTTTTAAAATTATTTTAAATAACTTTTCGACGAAAAATGTACTAATTACCTTTAATAAATTTATCTTCATTATTTGGTTATAAATTTTTAAATTCTCTTTAATAAAAAAATATTTCCTTAAAATAGTTACATTGAAGTTGTAATTATGTCGCAAGCAAAAAGGGAGCAAGTTGTTAGTCATTTGCGCTATTTAAGACAAGAATTAAGAGAAATTCAATTAGGTATTAACGATGACGGACTTTTACCTGAACCTGGAGAACTAAGAGGAATTATGGCACAGATCGAGGCTTTACTTCTATTAGTAGAAACTAATACTAAAGTTCATTCAGGTTCAGATGCCATTTAGTTCTAAAATGAATAATAAACTTAAAAATGGTCATTAAACCGCAAAAAACAAATTTTCAAATAAATGTTCTAAGTAACCTTAATAAACTAAGTTCTTGGGCTGAGAATCCATGGCGTAGATATTCTTTAGCATTAATAGTTCTTTTATTTGGAAATTTTGTGGGTAGTCAACTTGGTATGGTGAGCGCGGTGAAAAACTTAATGGATCCAGTGGCAGCTTTTTTATCAGTTATATTTCTTGAGTTATTAATAGGTTTAAGAAGAGTTTTCAGACATGATCGAACAAAAAAAACATTTCTTTTGTTAATAGATTTTTTAAGATATGGTTTATTTTATGGTTTCTTTACTGAATGTTTAAAGTTACTCTGAATCTTGATTATTTATTTTATTTAATAAATAAAGTAAAGCCATTCTTATTGGAATTCCATTTGAAACTTGACTAGTAATTAGGCAATTAGGATATTCATCCACTATTCTGTTACTAATTTCCACTCCTCGATTTATAGGTCCTGGATGAAGAACAGGAACATCTTTACTATTCAAAGATAATTTTTCTGTTGTTAAGCCATAATCATCACTATAAGAATCAATACTGCTTAATAAATTCTCCATCATTCTTTCTTTTTGTAATCGCAAGACAATAATTGCATCAGCAATTTTTATCGATTCCTCCAAAGACCTAGAAATTGTTATTGATCCTCTTGATTTAACAGGGTCCTCTAATTGATTTGAAGGTGGAATATTTAGAAAATCAATTAATTTATCAGGTATTAATGTTGGAGGACCACATAAAATTGTTTCTGCGCCAAATGCACTCAAAGCCCAAAGATTCGATCTGGCCACCCTCGAATGATTAACATCTCCAATAATTAAAATTTTTTTAGAATTTAAAACTTCTGGATTTAGTAATTTTGGGGAAAAGAATTTAATTAATGTATAAATGTCTAACAATCCTTGACTTGGATGACTATGTAATCCATCCCCTGCATTGATTACCGATGTCTTGGAATTTAAAGCATCAAGATGTTTAGTAATTTCAAAAGTTATATAACTTGATGGATGCCTTATAACTAATATATCTGCTCCCATGGCAGAATATGTTATTGCTGTATCTATAATTGTTTCACCCTTGGCTAAAGAACTTGAGGCTGGAGAAAAGGTTTGTACATCTGCAGAGAGCCTTTTAGCAGCTAGTTCAAAGCTATTTCTGGTTCTCGTGCTAGCTTCAAAAAATAAAGATGTAACCAAGACCCCCTGTAAGGCAGGTATTTTTTTTGTCCCAGCATCCTTAAGTGAGTCAAATCTATTGGCTAATTCAAATACTGATTTGTAATCTTCAATTGAAAAATTCGCTAGTGTGTGGATATGTTTATGAGGCCAAACTTGCATTACGCTTTAAAAGATAAATGATTTGTTGATTTTTTAAATTTAGGTGTTCTGTCACCTTTTACTCTTTTGCTTACACTTCTACTACTTTTTAGATACCAACGCCATTTTATATTTTTTGCTTTACTTATGCCAATTCTCGTAGTTTGAACAAGATCTTTGTTTTGAAGATTTGATTCTCTTTTGGCAATCCACAAAGATTTATTTTCAAGAACTTTAAGATAATCCAATGAAATATCTATACCAAATGTTTTCGTAACTAGGCCTGGGCCAGAAGCTAACCTTTCATTTTTATCAGAAATAGAAACAGCTCTAATCAAAACTCCACTTGCAAAATCGTTTCTATCAGTAACTATGTTTAAACAATGATGTATACCATAAGATTTGTAAATATAAAACCTTCCAGGTTCGCCAAATAATGATTTATTTGATGTCGTCATTTTATGGTGACCATGACAAGCTTCTTCTTCTTGTGAATAAGCTTCAGTTTCAACAATAATTCCTTTTATTAGACCCTTGTCATGATTATTTCTTATAAGCTGGCATCCTATTAAATCAGGAGCAACATGCTTAGAGTGCCTATAAAAAAAATCTTTAGAAAAAAAATGTTCTATTATTTTGAAATATTAATCTAGTTATATTTTTAGCGTTCAAATACTGTCAAGTCTAGTTTTTTAGTTAGGAAAACTAAAATTGATTTTTAGAAAAGATTTTGTAATGTATTTTTATCATTTTTTGAAATTCAAAGCATGTTTAAATAAACTAGTTACATATCTAAAGTATTATTGATAGAACATTCAATTGAATTAATATGACTAGAATAAGTAAAGAGGAAGTAAAAAAAGTAGCTCAATTGGCAAGGCTAGAGTTAAATGAGGATGAAATCAATAATCATGCAGAACAATTAGCAAAAATATTGGATTATATACAACAACTAGATCAAATTAATACCGAAAACATTCCATGTACAACAAGAGCTATTGAGGTTATTAATGTATTGAGAAAGGATGAAAGGAGAAATTATATAAATTCTGAAGACCTATTAGATTTAGCTCCATCAAGAGAAGACAATTTTTTTAAAGTACCTAAAATTATTAGCGAGTGAATTAACTTTTTCCTATAGCTGTTTTATTAATCAATTTCAATAAATATTTCTTTAGTTTAAAGCCTGGATATAAATTTATAATTTTTCTTAACTTACCCTTTCTTTTTGTGTGACTCCTTATACCTATTAATAAGTCATAAATAAAGTTTAAAATATCTTCCTTGCTTTCAAAAATGCCTACTCTTTGCGGAGATCCTTTTATATCTAATAATGGCTTGGTTTTTTCGTAGGCAATTTTGTATTCAAACCACGGAATTGAAGGCCAAAGATGATGTATTAGATGATAATTCTGACCCATAATTAGTAAATTCATAAATTTACTTGGATAAACTCTTGCATTTAACCATTTGTTCCTTGAGCGAAATGGCCTGTGAGGAAGATAATCAAAAAAGATGCCCAAAGTAACTCCAACCATTAATGCAGGACCAAACCACAAATTATAAATTATATTCATAAAGTCAAACTTTATTCCAGCCAAAATAATTGTTATAAAAATCGATCTTTCTATGCCCCATTGAAGTAATTCATATTTTCTCCAAAGCTTTCTTTGAAAGAAAAATACTTCATGGTAAAAGAATCTTGGCGCGATTAACCAAATGGGACCAAAAGTACTGACAATATGGTCAGGGTCATTCTTAGGATGATTTACGTGAATATGATGTTGTAAATGGACTCTTGTAAAAACTGGAAAACTGAATCCTAATAGTATTGCTGATCCATGACCCATCGCTTGGTTAATCCAAGGCACTGGATGTGCGGCCTTATGACATGCGTCATGTATTACTGTACCCTCAATATGCAAAGCTAAAAAAGCTGTTGCAACTAATAAAGGCAAAGGCCAAACACCTCTATACCATTGCCATATACTTAGAAAAGCCAGAAAATAACCAGCAAAAAATAACCCTAATGTTGGATTCCAAAAACTTGGTGGATCTACATAATGTTTTATCTCCTTTTGCCAATTGAATGCTTCTGAAGAATTAGGAATGTTTTCTTTATTTTTACTAGATAATTTGGAAATTGGTTGTTGTATTCTTTAGTTAATATAACTAATAATTTAGGATGATTGCATTACTAAAATAAAAAAAATTCTAATTTGATAGAAGATTGTATTTGTTTATGTATCAGATTAATCATCTTAAGTTAAAAATATTTTTAATATATACCTCTTTAAACTAAAATTTATATATGCGGTCGTGGCGGAATTGGTAGACGCGCGAGTTTTAGGTACTCGTATCTTCGGGTGTGGGAGTTCAAGTCTCCCCGACCGCATTTAAGGGAACTCTGATAATAGTTTATTTTTGGCTTTCGAATTACATATAATTTATTTAATTCCTAAATGAATATTTTGATAATTTACTTAGGTTCTTTTTATATTTTATTAGGTTCAATCTTTTTATTTATACCTTTAATTTATTTAGAAGTTGGTAGACCAAAAGACTTGATAAAAGCCTTTTTAAATTTATTAATTGGAATAATTTTAATTATTAAAAATAATTTCTTTGATAATTCATTTATTGCAATTTTATTCCTAGTAACAGCATTATTTATTTTTTATATGGTAGAAATTTTTTCATCGAGATGGAATCAACTGACAGATCAAGAAAAAAGTAAATTAACTACTTTAGTAGAATTTAAGAAGAATATTTCAAAAATATCAGAGGCGATTGCCCTTGCGGTTAGAAATTTTAAGAATTCTCTAAACTTTTTTAAGTTTGATAGGAATAATAAAAATTTAAATACAAAAACGTGGGTAAGAAATGATAAGAATGATAATATAAAGTCTTAAAATTAAATAGTTATTTTCGGTATGAATAAAAAAACAAAAGCCAATTTTGGAATAATAAAATTATCAAGAAATAACAATAATTAAATAATTTGATTAATTACCAAGATTTTTAGTATGAGATCTCACAATAAAAAAGAAAACAAATCTAATTTTTCTTATAAAGAAACTTTAAATTTACTAAAAACGGATTTCTCAATGCGAGCTAATTCAGTTGTAAGAGAGCCAGATATTCAGAATTTTTGGTCTAAGAATAAGATTGATTTGCAATTAGGTTCAGATAATTCAGGAAAAACATTTACATTGCATGATGGCCCTCCTTATGCAAATGGTGCACTTCATATGGGTCATGCTTTAAATAAGGTTTTAAAAGACATAATTAATAAATATAAAACCTTAAAAGGATTTAAAGTTCATTTTGTTCCTGGTTGGGATTGCCATGGATTACCTATTGAATTAAAAGTACTTCAGAATTTGAGCTCTAATGAAAGAAAGAATTTAACTACTCTTGGGTTAAGAAAAAAAGCTACAGATTATGCATATATTCAGATTAATAATCAAATGGAGGGGTTTAAAAGATGGGGGATTTGGGGAGATTGGAATAATCCATACTTAACTCTTAAAAAGAATTATGAAGCTGCCCAGATTGGAGTATTTGGGAAGATGTTCTTAAATGGATATATATATAGAGGTCTGAAACCTGTTCATTGGAGTCCAAGTTCTAGAACTGCACTTGCAGAAGCAGAATTAGAATATCCAGAGGAGCATTATTCTAAAAGTATTTATGTTTCTTTAAAAATTACTAAAGTTTCAGATGAGATTATTTTAAAATTTCAAGAAGAAATACCTAATAGAGATAACTCTTTTAATATTACAAATTCTTTTATAGCTATCTGGACTACTACACCTTGGACAATTCCTGCGAATGAAGCAGTAGCGGTAAATCCAAAAATAAACTATGTTTTTGCTATTGATGAAGATGAAAAAACATACCTTTTTGCAAAAGATTTAACTTTTGAAATTAGTAAGAAATTGAATAAAGAGTTCAAAATACTTTTGGAGGTTAAAGGCTCAAGCTTGGCAGGAATTGAATATCAACATCCAACTAAAAAAAAGAAATGCAATATTTTGATCGGTGGAGACTATATTACTACTGAGACTGGTACTGGAATTGTTCATACTGCTCCTGGTCATGGTATGGATGATTTTAATGTTGGCCAAAAATATGATTTACCTATAACTTGCATAGTTGATGAAAAAGGTAATCTAAATAAAAATGCAGATCAATTCCAAGGATCAAATGTCCTTAAAGATTCTAACGATTTAATAATTGAATATTTGAAGAACAATAATTTGCTCCTCTTAAAGGAAAATTATAAACATAGATATCCCTATGATTGGCGTACAAAAAAACCTACTATTTTTAGAGCAACAGAACAATGGTTTGCATCTGTAGATGGATTTCGATCTTCGGCATTACAAGCAATCGATGATGTTGAATGGATGCCAGAAACAGGCAAGAAAAGGATTTATTCGATGGTTGTAGGTAGAGGAGATTGGTGTATTTCAAGACAAAGATCATGGGGAGTACCAATACCTGTTTTTTATAAAAAAAATGGAAAAGAAATTCTCCTTAATAGTGAGACTATTAATCATATTCAAAACCTATTCAGTGAATACGGAGCTGATATTTGGTGGGATTGGGAAGTAAAGGACTTATTACCAGATAAATATTTAAACGAATCTGATCTTTGGGAAAAAGGAACAGATACTATGGATGTCTGGTTCGACTCTGGATCTAGTTGGGCTGCTGTTTGTGAACAAAGGGATGAGTTGAAATATCCTGCGGATCTTTATTTAGAAGGATCTGATCAACATCGAGGGTGGTTTCAATCTTCTTTGCTAACTTCTGTAGCTGTTAATAATAAACCACCATACAAAAAAGTTTTGACTCATGGCTTTGCTCTTGATGAGAATGGAAGAAAAATGAGTAAATCTTTAGGTAATGTGGTTGATCCAAATATTATTATTAATGGAGGGAATAATAAGAAAATTGAACCTGCTTATGGAGCTGATGTTCTAAGGCTATGGGTGAGTTCTGTAGATTATTCAGTAGATGTGCCAATTGGATCAAATATCTTAAAGCAATTATCAGATGTTTATAGAAAAGTAAGAAATACTGCTAGATATCTTTTAGGAAATATCCATGATTTTGAACCTAATAATGATCATTTCGAAATTGATCAGTTACCGCTTTTAGATCAATGGATGTTAAGTAGACTAGTTGATGTTTCAGATCAAATATCGAATGCTTATGAAAGTTATGAATTTTATAAATTTTTTCAAATTTTACAAAGTTTTTGTGTTGTAGATCTTTCTAATTTCTATTTAGATATAGCAAAGGACAGGTTGTACGTGAGTGGCAAGTCTCAGTTTAGAAGGAAATCATGTCAGTTCGTCATGTCTAAAATTGTAGAAAATTTAGCTGTTCTGATTTCTCCAGTACTTTGTCATATGGCTGAAGATATTTGGCAAAATATACCTTATTACACTAAAGAAAAGTCAGTTTTTGAACGCGGATGGCCTAACTATCCAACTTCATGGAAAAATGAAGCGCTTAATCAACATATTACAAATTTAAGGAATTTGAGAGTTGAAATTAATAAAGCTATAGAAGGATGTAGAACGAAACAAATAATTGGAGCAGCCTTAGAGACTGAAGTTAACTATTTCCCTGAAAATAGCGTAATTGAAGATTCTCTACAATGGCTTAAAAGGTTTGGCAATCAGGAAGTAGATTTATATAGTGATTGGCTAATAATTTCGAACTTTCAAGTAGTATCGAATTTGGTTCAAGATTCTCTAATTACTGAAAATAATGATTTGGGAAAAATTCAAATACTTAAAGCCCAAGGTCATAAATGCGATAGGTGTTGGCACTACCAAAAGGAGGTAGTTGATGGCATTCAAAATACTAAATTATGTAAAAGATGTGCAAATATTATTAATTTAGAGTTTAGTTAAATCCAGTTTGCTTAATTCAGGAAAACTGGATTTAATTTTCCCTAATAAAGGAATTTGAGTTTGTATTCAAATGTGCTTTATATAGGTTAAATTTCCTGAAAAAGTGATTAAATTTAATCATGTTTTTCTAGATCTATTTCAATTGAATGTATTTTAGAGATATTAAAACCCTTGAAAATAATTATTTCTATTTTTTCTTTACAATTTTATCTATTTATGTAACCCTCGAGTTTAAGAATTCTAATAGGAATCTTTGAAATTATTTTTTCTAAATTGTGTATTAAATCAATTTCTTCCATATTCAGAAAAACCAGAATTTCTGCCACTTTTAGGTAATTTAATTATTGCCCATTGAATTAAACCTAAAATATAAATTAATAATGAAAATAATCCTATGAATTTTGCTATTGGTTGTGTAAAGTTAGCCCCGAAGAAGAAACTAAATAGGCTTTTGATAAAAAAGTATAGATTTGTGGATGGCTTAAGCCAAATTTCACACTCATCAGATTTGATAAAATATAAACAGCTTATATTTTGTAAACTTTGAATTAAGAAATTAAAAGATACAAAAGTTAGAGACCATCTCCATACTTTTATAGTTGTCGCAAAAATATCAGATAAATTATATTCTTTTAATTCATCATTTATATCATTCCAAAACCAAACTGAAATTGTCATTAGCAATGTTGAAATATTTGTAAAAACTAGAGCAGAATTGTATTCACCAACTAGGAGAATAAGACTTATGAAAAACAAAAGAGATATTTTCCAATAGTTGGATAGAAGTTTTTTAATAGCTTTGTTTCTTTTTTTTATTGACCATAAGAAAAGAGTAAAAGGGATACCGACAAGGAAGATTATTGAAAGTTGAAAAGATAGCCAAACGGAAAGCTGATTAAGAAAGTTCAAAACTTTTTCTTTTAATACACATAATTATTAAACATCAAACAGTTACTTCTTCACTTAGTATTGTCATAGTTATGAATATTATGCATCATTTGATTTTTAGTAAGAAAAAATAATCTTTTATGAGACAGCATGTAAATCCACTTAGTAAAAATTTTCATGAAATAGAGCCAATTCCTTATTTACATGAACTTTTTGAAAACCCAGAATTACCACTTCATTTGGATATAGGATGTGCTGCGGGTGATTTTTTGTTCGAATTAGCATTGGAAAATAATAAATGGAATTACTTAGGAATTGAAATCCGAGAGAAATTAGTTAATAATGCAAAGTCAAAATTACTTGATATGGGAATTCGAAATTTATACTTTGCATTTGGGAATGCTAATAATATTTTTAATAATCCAAATTACAAATTTCTTATTGATTATGTGAGCAGCATATCCTTTAATTTTCCTGATCCATGGTATAAAAATAAACATCATAAAAGACGCGTAATACAACCTGATTTAATTAGGCTTCTCTCAAATTCCATGCGAAAAGAGTCATTAATCTTTATTAAAACGGATGTAAAGGAATTATTTAATTATATGGATTTTACGATATCAAAGAATTTAAATTTTAAACAATTACAGAATATAGATCTTTTTTATCCTGAGAGTTTTAATCCTAAAATGATTAAAACTAATAGGGAAAAATATTCGATAGAAAGGCAACTTAATATTTTTCAAAGAATTTATATAAAGACTTGATTTATTTAAAATTACTTATTTTATTAATTTTTCGTCTTAGTTTTGATGTTATATCTTTTGACAAGGTGTTTACTTCCTTTTGATTCTCAGCTTCAATAAGTACCCTTAAAACAGGTTCTGTTCCGCTTGGCCTTATATAAATTCTGCAATTTTCCGAGATTTTTTCTGAGTAATCTTTTATGGTTAAATTAATCAAATTTCTGATGTTGTTATTTAAGTTTTTAATATCGAAATTCAAATTTATATTTGTTAGTTTTTGAGGATAGGGAGAAAAACTACTTTGAAGCCAAGTATCTAAATTAATCTTTTTCTTTTTACAATATTTAGAAATTTGAATTGCAGTTAATATACCATCGCCAGAAAAGTTATTAATTTCTGAAAGTATATGTCCTGACTGTTCTCCTCCTAAAATCGCCTGTTTTTGCTTAATTGCTTTAAGAATGAATTTATCTCCAACCTCAGTTCTATATAAAATTCCACCAATATTATTCCAAGCATTTTCGAAACCTAAATTTGCCATTTTAGTTGATATGAGTAAATTGTTTTTAAGGATTTTTTGTTCCATAAGTTCTCTTCCCCATAAAAAAAGAATATGATCTCCATCTAAAACATTGCCCCTAGAGTCAAGCCCAATAACCCTATCTGCATCGCCATCAAAGCTGAAGCCCATATCTGCTCCATTCTCTATAATTGCTTTTTTTAATGGTTCAAGACATGTGGATCCACAATTCAGATTTATTTTTAAACCATTTTTTTCATTATTAATAACTTTTAAGGAAGCTCCAAGTTTATTAAATACTTCTTCTGCACATGTTGTCGCCGATCCATAACATGTGTCTAATATTATTTTCATTCCGCCTAAATTTTCTCCATCTAATGTTTTGATTAGGCTATTGATATAGAGATTTAAAAGGCCTTCATTTGTTTCTATCGTGACACTTTTTTCCTGAACTAAGTTTTCTTCATCTATTGTTTCTATTAATGCTTGTATTTCATTCTCAAACTCTTTTATAATTTTTGTTCCGTTACTATCAAATATTTTTATTCCATTATATTCAGGTGGATTGTGACTAGCAGATATCATTAACCCACAACTAAATTTCTCTTTTTTTATTAAATAAGGTATTGCAGGAGTCGGGCATATCCCTACACTTATACATTTTTTCCCACTTGCATTAATCCCTTTTGAGATAGCTTCAAGTATAATCTCTCCACTAATTCGTGTATCTCTTCCTATAAGTATAGGATTATTGTTTTGTGTAATTACTCCTAGAGCATATCCAACCTTGTATGCTAATGAAAAAGTTAATTCTTTATCGTATCTTCCCCTTATTCCGTCAGTGCCAAAGATTAATTGCATAATAAATTTTTATAATATTTTGTTGTTCGCTTTACTGCTTATTTTATCAGTTGATTAAAAGGAAAAAGATTTATGCTCTCTTTATTGATTTTACTTATATAAAATGAACTAAAACAAATTCAAATAATGCAATCAGGCAGCAAAGAATCGATATTAAGTATTAATATAAAAGCATTAATTGGGTTGTTTTTTGTTTTAATAATTATTTGCTTGCTTTTATTCAGAAATATCTTTTTTCAACCAACTCTTATTCTTAAGAGTTTAGGAGAATTATCTACTGATCCTGTAATAGCTTTAAATAATAATAAGCCTACCTTCTTAGAATTTTATGCAGAATGGTGCGAAGTATGCAAAGAAATGGCCCCTAAAGTCTCTGCTTTAAAAGATAAATATGAAAAAGATATTAACTTTGTTTTTTTAAATGTAGACAATCCAAAATGGCAAAATTATATAGAAAAATATAATGTTAATGGGATTCCACAAGTAAATATTATTGATACAAAAGGAAATTTAATATCTACTTTAATAGGGAAACAGGAAGAACAAACTATAAGAAATTCGATTGACAATTTAAATGGTGTATTTAGATCTAATGAAGCAATTGTAAATTCAGATTTTTCGCAAATCAGAGTTAATAAAAATCATCAAGCTACACCTCGTAGTCATGGATAGTTTTTACCAATTTAGAGATCTAGAAACTATTGGAAAACTTTGTTTAAAAATAGATTTACAATTTTGAGCTATATTTTTATGCTCTTCTTGGGTACCATGTGCAGATCTTAAATGAATGTAGTGTATCCATGATCTACATGATCCAGACATATAGATTCTTGTTGGAGTTGCTAGTGGGAGTACAAATCTTGCACATTCTTTCGCTATCCCTTCAGTAAGTAATTCCTCATATAAATCTGAGGCTTCTTTAAAATGAGCAGCAATTTTTGTTTCGAATCTTTGTTTTAATTCATTAGGGAGATCAGGAATAGAATTTTGCCTATTTTTAAAATCTTGTCTTCTTAGTTCAGGCAGGGGGATATTTCCTAATTGAGCACTATCTGCATATCTCTGAGAAAATTCTTGGAAAGTGAAGGATCTATGTCTTAAAATTTGAGCGGCAATTCCTCTGTTAGTTTCAATTTGCAATGTCATAAATGACTGCTCAAAGACACTCCAATGCTCATGATTTATGCAATAACTTAATAATTTTGAATAGTCATCGTTATTCTGGTTCTTTGGATTACTAACTCTAGCAATATATGCCATTGTTTTTTCTGCATTAGGAGTTAGTGAAATTAGTTCAACATTACTCATTTTAAATTCTTGCTAAGGTTACACGTTCTGGTTGATTTTGATATTTACCTTTTCTGTCTTCATATGTTGTAGAGCAAGGATCACCTTCAAAAAATAGTAATTGACAGATTCCTTCATTAGCGTAAATTCTGCAATCAGCTCCTGAACTATTACTAAATTCTAAAGTTAGGTGACCCTCCCAGCCTGCTTCTGCTGGAGTTGTATTAACTATTATCCCTAGACGAGCATAAGTACTTTTCCCAATACAGATTACAGTAATATTTTCTGGAACTTTCATCTTTTCTAAAGCTACCCCCAAACCATAGGAGTGGGCAGGAAGTATAAAAAAATCACCGTCATCATCTTTGTGAAGAATGGTTTTTTCTAAATTATCAGGATTAAACTTCTTTGGATTCATAACAGTACCAGGTACATGCCTGAATATTAGAAACTCTTTAGATGATAGTCTTAAATCATAGCCATATGATGAACATCCATAGCTAAGTACAGGTTTCTGTTTGCTATTAGGCTCAAGATGTCTTACTAAATTTGCTTGAAAGGGACTTATCATTCCCTCATTAGCTTTTTGATTTATCCAGAGATCGTTTTTTAGCATGATTTTATGAACGAAGTTCTGTGATTTGGTTAGCCATTAATAATAAATCTTTAGGTATGGATGTACCAGTAAGGATTACATCTCCTGATATACATCGGTTCTCAAGTGTTGAAATTAACTCATTTTTATCGATAATTTTCATTTCAACTGCAAGAAAGATTTCATCAAGGATGATTTGATCATTTGTACCAGATAGTAACTCTTTTTTGCAATAATTCCATAATTCATTTATTGAATCATGAATAGATTTCCTTAAGGTTTTATTATTGACAATTTCTTCAGAAGTATATTGGTCAAAGGAATTTGATGACCTTACCCATTTTAAATTGCCACAAAGTCTTAATGCATTCGAAACACCTTGATTTACACCTCCTTTCATTAATTGAACTAAAAGTACTTTTCTTCCTAGAGCAGCATTTCTAAAGGAATCTCTTATTACTGTTGAATAACTTCCCCTATAAGGGGATTGATAGATCTGAACTTGCCCATTTTGTATTATTTTGTTTAATGGAACTTTATTGGTTTCTATAAAATCAAGATTGCTTTTTGAATAATTAATAGATGAACTAAGGACCATTATTTTGGATTTCTTTTCTAGATTCAGTATAATTTGAATTTAACTACACTGCATATAGTGTAATTTTACTTAAAAAAGCTGTTTGTGATTAAATACTAAGTAACAATTTCTTATTGAGAAATACATAAGAATTTAAAATTGTTACTCTTGATACAAGATATTTCCAGTTGTCTTCTTAAATTTCTAATAGTAAAGAATATTTATGTTACCCGCTTCAAGAGTATTCAGTCGCTTCAGTCCGCAACAGCCAGGACAAAAAAAAATTAACTCTATTGGAGAACGTTTCCCAATTAATAAAACTTTAATGGATGTCATTAAAGGTTTAGATGGTGCAAGTTCAGAAATGGTTGAAAGATCTAAAACAATATTTTTTCCTGGAGATCCTGCAGAAAGAGTTTACCTTATCAGAAGAGGAGCAGTAAGATTATCTAGAGTTTATGAATCTGGAGAAGAAATAACTGTTGCAATGTTAAGAGAGAATAGCCTTTTTGGTGTTTTATCTCTTCTAACAGGACACAGGTCTGATCGTTTTTATCACTCTATAGCTTTCACAAGAGTTGAAATAATCACTGCCCCAGCAAATTCTGTTTTAAGAGCAATTGAAGCAGATGCATCCGTTGGGCTCTTACTATTGCAGGGTCTTTCTAGCCGGATCCTTCAAACAGAAACAATGATAGAAACTCTTACTCATAGAGATATGTCTTCTCGTTTAGTTAGTTTTTTAATGGTTCTCTGTAGAGATTTTGGAGTGGCAAGTGAAAAAGGTATAACAATAGATTTGAGGCTTTCACATCAAGCAATAGCTGAAGCTATTGGTTCAACTAGAGTAACGATTACAAGATTATTAGGTGATTTAAAAGATTCTGGATTGTTAATGATTGATAAAAAAAAGATTACAGTTTTTGATCCAATAGCACTTGCAAAAAGATTTAATTGATTCATTATTATTTATGATGTATTAAATATATAAAAATATTGTGGCTTGGATTTTAATTATTCTCCTAATATTGCTTGGGGGATTAATTGCTCCTTTTGGAGATTTGCTAGGAACAAAAATAGGTAAGTCAAGGTTTAGTATCTTAAAATTAAGGCCAAAGAAAACAGCAACAATTATAACTGTTATAACTGGTGGTTTTATTAGTTCAATTTCTATAGGATTATTGAGTTTGTTTAGTGAAGATATTAGACAAAGACTTTCTGTCGATATTCCTGTTTTGCAGAAAACTTTAGAGGAAAGTAAAAAGGCTCTAATACCCTTGCAGGAAGAAAGAGAGAAGCTTGAAGATAAAATCCTTCAAAAGGAAAAGGAATTAAATCAACTAAAATATAATATTAATGAATTTAGAAGAGGAAATGTTGTTATTAAAAGAGGTCAAACTTTATTTATTGCAGAAATCAACTCTAATCCAAATAGAAAATTGGATTTAGCAAAGATTTATGATAGTGCTGATAAATATGTCCAGAAAATTGTGATTCCTAGCAAAACTAAAATAGCCAATATTCTTTTGTGGAAACCTAGTGATATTTCTGCAATTGAAAGCGTTACAGGAAAAGGAGGTAATTGGATCTTAGTAATAAAATCAGCAACAAATGTTTTGAAGGGGGAGAATTATGTTTTTGTAGCTCCGAAGTTATTTGAAAACAAATTAATATTTAGAAAAGGAGAAATTATTACAAACGTTTTTTGGGAGAAAAGTGATTTAAACTATAAATCTATTAATTCTAAAATCAATACTCTAATTAGTCAGACGAAAAATAAAGCCAAGTTAAAGGGATCCATTGTTAATGAAATTACTACAAGAGGAGATTTTATGAAACAACTTAGAGATTCACTAAAGAGTAATCAAAATACTAAATTTCAATTAGAGGTGGTATCTTTGAGAGATAGTAAAATTGCAGAACCGATAGTAGTTGAATTAAATATTAAAGAATTAGAACCTTAAATGACTAAATTAATATCTATTGATCCTGGTAGATTTAAATGCGGCTTGGTATTAGTTGATATAAAAGAAAAAAAAGTTTATAAAGCAATCATTCTTAGAAGTGAATTTCTTGAAGAATATGTTAAGAATTTAAAAACTGTTGAAAATATATCAAAAGTTATTATTGGTAATGGTACAAGTAGTAAAGAGAATATAGAAAAACTTGAATTTCTAAAAAAAGATTTAATTATTTGCGAAGAGAAAAATACAACTTATAGAGCAAAAGAAAGATATTTTGAACTTTTTCCTATTAGCGGTTTAAAAAAATTAATCCCTAGAGAGTTTTTTATTATTAATAAAAAACTAGATGCTATTGCTGCTTTAATAATTTTAGAAGATTATTGCCATAATAAATTCACCCTGGATAAAAATCTAGACACTAAAACTTGGCTGGAATAGTAAATTTATATTCATTACCTGCTTCTAATTCATAATCTTTCTTTACAAGAAATCTTAATAAAGAATCTTCAATTAAAGCCCTTCCTAGAGGAGGCTTTACATATAAAACCCCCTTACCAAATGCCCACGTAAACTGCCATTTAAACTCACTTGCTTCAACAATTCCTTTAACTTGTTTTTTGGAGAAAGAATATTCTTTTACATTTACATGAGCTGTTGTTTCTGGTTTTAGTCTCATTTATTAAATCTCTTCATTATTGAAAGAATTTAATTTACTTATAATATAATCTTCTTTTTTAGTATTCAGTTCTTCCAGTGATTCGATAACTTGATGATAAACTTTATCCAAAATTAATTTTTCTTCTGAAGAAATATTACCTAATACATGGGAAATAGTATTGAAATTATTAGTTTTTTTAATTGATTGAGGGGAGCCTATACCAATTCTTATTCTATTAAAATTTTGAGTTTGCAATTTTTCGATTATACTTTTCAGTCCATTGTGCCCTCCTGAACTTCCTTTTCTTCTATATCTGATCTTCCCAAGAGGTAGATCTATATCATCAACTACTATATAAAGTTGATCTAGATCAACTTTATACCAATCAACTATTGATCTTACAGCATCACCGCTGTGATTCATAAAGGTGTTAGGTAAAAATAATCTGTAGGTACAATTATTTATCTTGAATTCTGAGCACAAACTTTTAAGCTTATTCTTTAATGTAAAATTTGAGTCATATTTGTTTGAAAGATTTTTAAGTAATAAAAAACCAATATTATGTCTGCTATTTATATACTCTTTACCAGGATTACCTAAACCAATTATGTATTTTTCTTTCATGAAATGTTTTAGACTTCAATATTATTGAAAATTATAAAATAGGAAGATTATGAATATTTCAATTTATTATTGAGTTTAAAAAATATCAGCATATTAACTTGACTACTAAATATAAAAATTACTAATAATTATCTAGCTATATTTACTAAATATTAAAGAAATTTAATTATTAAGTTTTAAAAGGTTAATTACCGTTCCAATCTACAGAGAAACCCTGTAATAGTACAGATTGATTGTAAACTTGGAGCATAATTACAAGGAAAACTAAAAGAAGTAAACCAATAATAGTCATAACAGGAGCAGCTCCCCACCCAGGAACAACTTTTCCTTGACCTGAATTTCCAATTGCTTTTAAAAGACTTCCTAAAGGAGTTTTTTGACCCATGATGAATTCACTAAATCGAATATTATTTCGCTATTGTATAAGAACTTATACATAAATTGTTTACAAACTTAGCAAAATTGATGCAAACTTTATCATCAGCTCCAGATCCGGCTCTTTCCATGGCGGTAACAATTCTGGCAATTCTCTTGGCTTTAACAGGTTTTGGCCTCTGGACTGCGTTTGGACCTAAGGCTGCAAAACTTACAGATCCTTGGGATGAACATGATGATTAATTTTCTGAATAAAAGTATTTCAAAATTTACCAAAAATACAAAAAGTAAACCTTTTAACATAAATTAAATATATCTTTAATAAGATATAAATCTGTCAGCACTAGTAATTTCCATGCTTGCCCTTAAAATTTCTGTTTACACTATCGTCTTTTTCTTTGTAGGAATCTTTCTTTTTGGATTTTTAGCAAGTGATCCAACTAGAACACCTAATAGAAAAGATTTGGAGAGTCCTCAAGATTAATTTTTAAATTTAATTACATTGATTTCAGGAATTTCTAAAAAAGTAATATTACCCATTCTCTTGTTAATTAACTTTATCCCTCTAGGGAAAACTTCTGATTTTAATAAAAATAATTATAGTAAAAATAGCTTAATTAATCAGTTTATTGGTTATAAGAATTTTAATGATCTTGAATTAAGACCTTCTGACTATTTTGTTAGAAAAAAACAAATAAATTTTACGGAATATATAAAACAAGATTTAGATCTCAAAAATTACTATCCTTCTTTTTTGGTTAGTTTTGCTGAAGAAAAAGAAGAGTTAATTATACAATCTGATATACAATCTGAAATAAATAATATATTGTCTGCTCAAGGTAATGTTTCTGTTTCCTATAAAGGGATAGTTCTTAAAGCTGATAGCATAATTTACGATAAGTTAAATAAAAAAATCAGCGCAAAAGGAAACATAGTTTTAATATTTGGAGATCAAATCTTTAAAATTTCACAATTAGAGTACAGTTTTATTAGTGAAAAAGGATATTTATTAGATGTTAAAGGGTCCATAAAAACTTCTACATTTATCGAAAATTTATACTCAAATGTCAGCCTTTCAGATATTAATAAGTTAGAAAATTTACTAGATTTGGAAAAAAGTGAAGTATTAAATACCCCTGGAAAGGTTGAAAATTTGATCTTTTCCACAGATAAAATGACTATAGATGGAACAAAATGGAGCAGTAAAAAAGCAGTATTTAGTAATGATTTACTTGAATTAAAACAAGTTAAGGTAGTAATTAATTCATTAGAAGCTATTCCTACTGGAGAAAAAGTAAGATTTAAGACCTCGTTAAATTATCTAATTTTTGATGAAAAAGTTTCAATCCCTTTTTGGTTAGGAGAAAGAACCTTAAATACTTCGGAAGAATTCTTTGATTTTGATAATAGATGGACCTTGGGATATGACAATTTAGATAAGGATGGATATTTTATTGGCAGAAAATTTAATTCTATAGATATTTTTGATGATTTTGTTATTGATTTAGAGCCGCAATTTTTAATTCAACGCTCATTCAAAGGATATACAAAAAGTTTTGTCAAGAAAGAGGATTCAATAACTTCAGAAAAGGTTAAAAGAAATACAAGTTTTAATGATTATTTTGCTTTAAAATCCCAGATAAAAGGACCAATAAATAATTGGGATTTAGAAATAGAAAAGAATATTAATTCTTTTGATTTAAATAAATTTTCTGATGCATTTAGATTAAAAACTTCTTTGACTAAAGAAATTAATTTTTTAAATTCAAAATGGGATAAAAGCTTTTATGGCGTTTACAGAGATAGGGTCTGGAATGGTTCATTGGGTGATGCAGAAATTTATAGAGGGTTTGGTTCGAAATTAGAAAAAGAAAATATTTGGGAAGTTAAGGGTATTAAAAAGACAGAACTTTTATCTTTAGGTATAGCGAATTTAACTGCAGAGGCTTTGAATACTAAAAATTTGGTAACTAATCTGAAAGGCAACTTGTTTTATTCTCTTGAGCAGCAATTCCCAATTAGTGTTGAAGAACCTAAAAATAAATCTATTGACACTTCATACAAATATATTGCTACACCAATCACCAAAGGATTGAAACTTAGTACAAAATTAGAAGCATCATATTCTTTCTATGAAAATGGGGATCATCAAGAATATTTAGGTTTAGGTTTGGGTCCAGAACTAATCTTTGGTGATTTTAAAAATAAAAATTTTGATTATACGCGCATTAGTATTTTCCCTTTTTATAAATTTAAAAGTGGAGACAGTGTTTTTAAATTTGACCAAAATTATGACAAATTCACCTTAGATATTGCGTTTGATCAGCAGTTCTTTGGACCAGTTGTTCTTAAAAGTAATGGAACATTAAATTTAACTAGTGATTCAGAGGATTATGGTCAATTTATAAATTCTAATATCTCATTAAATTGGAAAAAAAGATCCTATGAATTTGGAATCTTTTATCAACCTCATAATCAATCAGGGGGAATTTCTTTTAGTCTATTTGGATTTGAATAGTTATAAGTAATTAGAAGTGAATTTCAAATAGGGTAAATCATTAAATTTGTTCTCAATTAGATGTTCATTCTCAAGTAGCGTTGAAGTCGCATCCCATTCTCCTGATAAGAACATTTTTCTTGAGCTCTCTTGAATATTAAGATTTAAATTTAAACCTTTTGATTTTGCGAAGGAATTTTTAAGGTTAATCTCTAAAAAAAGAGTTTTATTATCGTTATATTGTTGAATATCTTTTATTGACTTTTTAGGCAGCGTAAAACATGGGATTCCAATTGCAATACAATTACTATAAAAAATTTCAGCAAAACTTTCTCCAATTATTGCCTTTATACCCCATCTCATAAGTGCTTGGGGAGCATGTTCCCTGCTTGAGCCACATCCAAAGTTGCTATTAACAATGAGAATTGATGCACCTTTGTTTCCCTCTAAATCAAAGGGATGCTTCCCATTCAAAGTTTTCCTATCGTCCTCAAAAACGGAATTGCCTAAGGAATCAAAATTAACGCACTTTAGGAAACGAGCAGGAATTATTCGATCAGTATCAATATCGTCTCCAATTAGTGAGATACATGTCCCCTGTATTTGTTTAATTTGTCCTATTGGTGCGGTGAATCCTGATTTCATTTGTTGATTAATTCTCGAACGTCACTTACTTTGCCATTAATAGCAGCAGCAGCAACCATTGCTGGACTCATGAGAAGTGTCCTTCCACTTGGCGACCCTTGTCTCCCTTTAAAATTTCTATTGCTGGAACTAGCACTTATTTGATTACCTATTAGTTTGTCCGAATTCATCGCTAAACACATTGAGCAGCCTGGTTCTCTCCATTGAAAGCCAGAGTCTATAAATATTTTATCAAGGCCTTCTTTTTTTGCTTCTTTGGCAACTTTCTCTGATCCAGGGACTACAAATGCTTTTACGTTTATAGATACTTTTTTATCTTTCAATACTTTAGCTGCAACTCGTAAGTCACTTATTCTACCGTTAGTGCAACTTCCTATAAAACAAACATCAATGGGAGTATCTTTAATTGATTGACCAGGTTCGAAACCCATATATTCATAAGCCTCCTCAGCAATAAATTGGTCATTTGGGTGTAACTCATTTAATAGAGGTATCTCTTGATTTATACCTACACTTTGACTAGGGGTAATTCCCCAGGTTACAGTTGGCTCCACTTTGGAAGCATCTAGGGTAATTACATCATCATAAATTGAATTTTCATTACTTTTTAATGATTGCCACCATTTAAGAGCTTTGTCCCAATTGTTGTTTTTAGGAGCACATAATCTTTCTTTTATATATCGGAAGGTTGTTTCATCAGGATTTATGTAACCGCATCTAGCGCCTCCTTCAATAGACATATTGCATATTGTCATTCTTTCTTCCATTGATAATGCACTTATTGCGGGTCCGGCGAATTCATAAGCAAAACCTACACCAGCCTTTACTCCAAGTCGATTAATGATATGAAGTACTAAATCCTTAGCATAAACACCATTTGATAGTTTTTTTTCGCACCAAATCTGCCTTACTTTAAGTTTGTTCATTGCTATGGTTTGACTCGCGAGGACATCTCTTACTTGGCTTGTGCCGATTCCAAAAGCAATTGCGCCAAAGGCTCCATGCGTTGATGTATGTGAATCTCCACAAGCGATTGTCATGCCTGGCTGGGTTAGGCCTAATTCCGGAGCGACTACATGAACTATTCCTTGATTACCACTCCCAATATTAAAAAATTTTATTTTGTTCTCGATACAATTCCTTTCAAGTGTTTGAATCATTTGTTCTGCAAGATCATCTTGAAAAGGCCTGCTTTGATTATCTGTAGGTACAATATGATCAACAGTAGCAACGGTTCTATTGGGAAATTTTACTTTTAAATTTTTGTCTCTTAAAGCACCGAATGCTTGTGGACTGGTAACTTCATGGATTAGGTGAAGACCAATAAAAATTTGATCAGAGCCTCCAGGAAGACTGGACACCTTGTGTAAATCCCAAACTTTATCAAATAACGTATTCTGACTCAATTTGCAAAAAAGTTACGTACTATTAGATAATAAGATTAATCTAAGACTGTTCAAACACACATTTACACTTAGTGTTTGAATCTCCATTCTGTTTCTTGTTGAGTTAAATATTTTCTTGATATTGGTAATATGATTTGTTGGTCCGGCAATTGAAATATATACTAACCCTACAGGTTTTTCTTGACTTCCTCCATTAGGACCAGCAATACCACTTATGGAGATTGCCCAATCAGCAGACATTTTTTCTTTTGCATTAATTGACATGGCTTCAGCAACCTCTTCAGAGACGGCGCCATACCTTTTAAGTTGATCTTCGGAAATATTTAATAATGACTTTTTTAGTGCATTACTATAGGCAATAATACTACCCTTAAATACTTTAGATGATCCTGATATAGAGGTGATTGATGAAGATAGCAAGCCTCCTGTACAAGATTCTGCAAAAACAAGAGTTTCTTTTCTCTTTTTTAATTCCTTGATTAAAACACTCGGTAAATTATCGTCATTTTCTCCAAAAATAAATTTTGAAAACTCTTCTGTTAATTTTTCTTTTACAGGTTTAATTATATTTTTTGCTTCGGATGCGTTTTTAGCTTTAGCGGTTATTCTGAGTTTAACTTCTCCTAAGTTTGCGTATGGAGCAACAGTGGGATTTCTAAGTTTTAACAAATTATCAATTTTTTCTGAAATAGTAGATTCCCCAATGCCAGAAAATTTAAGAGTATTTGAGAAGAATACAAAACCATTTGAAAATTTGTTTTGAATAAATTCAAATGCAGTCTCTTTCCACATCTCTTTTAATTCACTTGGGACTCCAGGGAAAGTAAGAATAGTAAATCCTTTTATTGGTTCCCAAATCATTCCAGGAGCAGTACCTCGAGGGTTATTAATTATTTGAGCATCTTTTGGAAAAAAACATTGCTTTCTTAAGCTAGAAGAATCCTTTAATTTTGAATTTGAAAGTTTCTGTTTTATTTGCTCCCACAAATATTTCCTTTCATAAAGAGAAAAATTAAAAGATTTAGCTATTGCCTCTGTTGTTAAGTCGTCTGGAGTAGGTCCTAAGCCACCTGTTGTAATGAGAAGATTACTCCTTGTAGAGATTTCTTGAACTAAGCTGCCTATCCTTTCAGAATTATCACCTACAGTTGATTGTCTGAAATGGTTCAGCCCTAATAAAGATAACTGCTGAGAAATCCACTGAGCATTAGTATTTACAATATTACCTAATAGTAATTCTGTTCCAATAGAAAGAATTTCAACTCCGTTTCTATATGAATTATTTGATGGATGGTTCAAGCTTGCCTTCATAAAGAGGGAAATGACTGCATAAAGCTAAAACTCTTTCTTTGCATTTTTTTTCGATTGATAAATCATCGGGATTCATTAATCTATCTGCAATAATTTCCCCAACTTCAGTAAAGGCATCTTCACCAAATCCTCTGGTAGTTAATGCTGCAGTTCCTAATCTTAAACCACTTGTCACGAAGGGAGATTCTGGATCAAAGGGTACAGTATTTTTATTCGCTGTAATATTTACTTCACTTACTAGTAAGTCAGCGACTTTACCTGTCATATTTATGCTTCTCAGATCAAGTAAAACAATATGGTTATCTGTTCCTCCACTTACAATATCAATACCTCTATTGATTAAAGTAGAGGCTAGAACTTTCGCATTTTTTATAACTTGTTTTGAATAATTAACGAAATTTGGATGTAAAGCTTCTCCAAATGCAACAGCTTTGGCAGCAATAATATGTTCTAAAGGACCACCCTGAGTTCCTGGGAAAACAGATTTATCCAATTTCTTTCCGAATTCTTTATCTTTACATAAAATCAGTCCTCCTCTTGGCCCTCTTAAAGTTTTATGAGTTGTTGTGGTAACTACATCACAGTGAGATATTGGATTAGGGTGAAGTTTACTTGCTACAAGTCCAGCTATGTGAGCAATATCAGCCATTAGAAAAGCTCCAACTTCATCAGCAATTTTTCTGAATGATTCAAAGTCAATAGTTCTTGGATAAGCAGAATATCCACAAATTATTAACTTTGGTTTTGTCGCTAATGCAATCTCCCTGATTTTATTGAAATTTAATTTTTGTGTTTCTTCATCAACTCCATAGTGAACAGCATTAAACCACTTTCCACTCATATTTACTGGTGATCCATGGGTTAGATGTCCACCATGAGATAAATCCATGCCCAAGATAGTATCTCCAGGTTGGAGTAAACTTAGAAAAACAGCTGCATTTGCTTGAGCCCCACTATGAGGCTGAACATTAGCCCAGTCTGCATTAAATAGTTGTTTAGCTCTCTCAATAGCTAATTCTTCTATCTCATCAACAAATTCACAACCTCCGTAATATCTTTTTTGTGGAAGTCCTTCAGCATATTTATTAGTTAATACTGAACCTTGCGCTTGCATAACTGCAATTGATGCAAAATTCTCACTAGCTATTAGTTCCAGGTGAGTCTCTTGCCTATTTTTTTCAGAATTAATTAGGTTAGATATTATTGGATCGCTTTCTAAAAGATCTTGAAGGATATTCATTGAATTAGATAAGTCATACATTAAATATAAACGATATTTTTTAGAAAAATATAAAAAAAATGTTTCATAATTTAAAACGCGCCTGGAGAGATTCGAACTCCCGACACCCTGATCCGTAGTCAGGTGCTCTAATCCACTGAGCTACAGGCGCATATTTATGTAATATCTCTGTTCCGGGGTCTTTTAGTCAACTAGATTTCAGGTAAAATATCTATTATTAACAATCTCAATTTTATAATTATGCCTATTAAATGGTACGGAAATGGTGATAAAGAAGATCCCACTTACAAACATTTTTCACGAATAGTAAATTTTGTCATTCATTGCATGATATTTACTGCTGTAATTAGTGGAACTTGGCTTCTCAAAGAAATTAAGTATGAATTAGTTTTTTTTAATAACTTTGCAATTCTTTGGTCAGTTGGCCTAGGAACCCATTTGCTTTTCATATTTATAAAAAAACCTAAGGACCTAGAAAAACAATCAAGCTGAATTTATTATGGAAAATCAGATACTAATAAGTGATTTAGAAAATATTATTTCAGAAAAGATTTTTATAAAAATAGAAAAGTGGAATCTATATCTTGGCGATGCTGGTTTAGCAAGAAATCTGGCTATTGAATGTATAAGCAATATAAATCAAGGCACCCTAGAAGCTGCAAGAATTAGCTTGAATTCCATAAAGGTTAAGGTTGGCGATGGTGATGAAAAAATTTCTTTATCCTCCTTTGTCACTAATTCACAAATTTATGAATTAGAAGAAATTCTTCAAAATATATTAGATAATTAATTTTTGTTTTCAAATAACTTGAAATTATTTAATTTTAAAAGTTTCGTGATTAAAAAATAAATTATAAAAAAAGCTAAACTTCCAAAAATCAGCATAAATAACTCCAAGATATCATTGTTGAATTTATTTATATTCTTGAAAATCGAAAAACAAATTGAGCCAGTAGCAGCAGATGAAAAATAAATTAAGATAATTTTCTTTAATAAAGTTAATTTAGGTATATTGATATTGTAATTGTGCAAATTTAGGGAAAGAAAAATACAAATAATAAAGTTTACTATTGCTGAAGATAAAATTATCCCCACAATTCCGAAATTAAAAGGTGAAATATTTCCAAAGTTTAGAGCTGGGGCTCCTATTAAAAACCAATCAAAAAACATATTAAGTATTATGCCTCCCAATGACAATTGGAAAGGTAATTTTGTTTTTTCTAGTGAGTAGTAAGTCCTTACTAACAAATCCCTATAAAGATAAAAGGGAATTCCAACTGCATATGAAATTAAAATATTCCTGACTTTAAAAACTGCTGCATAATCAAAAGCACCTCTTTGAAAAACTAATTCTACAATTTGATTATTATATGTAATGAAAAAACCAGTTAAAGAGATAGTTATTAAGAAACAGTATTCTATTGCTGATATTAATTTTTTTTCTAACTCCCTATTCTCTTGATTACTCCTTAATTTAGAAAATGTTGGAAGGATTGGTAAAATTAAAGAGTTTGATAAGATGCCAACCGGAGCTTGGATAAGAAAGTTTCCATAGGCTAATCCTGAGGCTGCTCCTGGAAAGCTGGAAGCAAAAAACATATCAATAAATACATTAATTTGACCAAGACCAGACGAAATAGATGCAGGAACAATTAGTTTAAAAATTCTCTTTTCTTCATTTCTTAATGAATACCACCTAGATTGTAAGCGTAATAAACCAATTTTATATATTTCCCATATTTGAATAGAAAATTGTATTAAGGTCCCTGTTAAAGTTGCAAAAGCGAGTAATCCTGTATCAGTAAGAAAATTTGAATTTTTATTTTCATAAGTTAAAAACCAACTAATGAAAATAAAGACAATAGTAATGAGGCTCGTTATAGCTGGGCTTACACTTGATACGAAGAATTTGTTTCTGGAATTAAGAGCTCCAAAACTTAAACCTATGAAACCAGATAAAGGTATGCAAGGAGTAAGTATTTTTAGTTGATAAGTTGCAATAGATTGTCCTTCGTTACTTAAATTAGGAGCTATTAAATCTATAAAAAATCCTGCATTAAAATAAATTAATAGACCCAAAACAAATAGTAATAAAGTTAGCTTTATGCTTACTTGAGTTAGAACTATCCCCCCATCTTTTTGTTTAAGAGGAGTAATAACCGCGACAATTGCATTATGCAATGGACCATTAATACCTCCAATGATTATTAGTAAAAAACCTGGAATAATATATGCATAATTAAAGGCATCGTATGTTATTCCAATTCCAAAAGCGGAAGCTATTGTAACCTGTCTAATACATCCTGCTAATTTGCTAATAGTAGTACCAAATGAAATTGAAACAATATTATTTTTAAAATACGATTTCATTTGGTTTTATCTAAAAATTTTTCAAGAGGATTAAGTTTCAATTATATTTGATTTTTAATTAACAACATATTTATGAATGATCGGATAATTGAATTTGATCCATTAATTGAAGGGGTTTTAATTAAAAGATATAAAAGATTTCTTGCGGATATCCAGCTAGATACTGGTGAGATAGTAACTGCCCATTGTGCTAATACAGGTCCAATGAAAGGACTTTTAAACCATGGATCGAAAGTAAGACTAAGTTTGTCTTCTTCTCCTAAAAGAAAATTACCTTATACTTGGGAGCAAGTAAGAGCGATAGATAAAAATAATCAAGAGGTTTGGGTAGGTATAAATACTTTGTTTGCAAACAAGTTGGTTAAAAAAGTCATCGAAAATCACTTGCTGACAGAAAAGATAGGCGAAATAGAAAAAATTAAATCTGAGGTTCCTTATGGCAAGGATAAAAAAAGTAGAATCGACTTCCTTTTGACTCCAAAATCTTCAAATCCTGATAATCGTAATGTTTACGTAGAGGTTAAGAATACTACTTGGATTAAAGAAAATGTAGCTTTATTCCCTGATACAGAAACGAAAAGAGGGCAAAAACATTTAGTAGAATTGAAAGAATTAATTCCAGAAAGTAAAAGTGTTTTAATCCCTTGCATTACTAGAAAAGATGCAAATTTTTTTGCCCCTGGGGATGAAGCCGATCCCTTATATGGAAGGCTTTTTAGAGAATCTTTAAGCGCAGGAATGATTTTAATACCTTGTTGTTTTGAATTCCATATAGACCATGTTTCATGGAATGGCATTAAACCTTTGAAATTGGATTAAACTTTATAAATATTTAAAAACATTTTTTAAAGTTAATAA
>Ga0208749_1000023_pt1 | contig 36424 bp, 45 predicted proteins | sample Knorr_S15_td_DCM_FD_185601 | JGI IMG/M metagenome (GOLD analysis project Ga0208749, IMG submission 185601) | Marine microbial communities from Southern Atlantic Ocean transect - Knorr_S15_td_DCM_ad_63m_LV_B (SPAdes) (version 2) | ecosystem: Environmental > Aquatic > Marine > Oceanic | place... | reverse complement strand
ATACATTCTATACCATTTCAGATGGACAGTATGCACAACTCATCATTGATTTGTTTGGTAAAGAAAGAGTGGAGAAAGAACTCGAAGAGTTTCTCTCCTTTGATTTCTTCCCTAGAAGTGGTGGAGGAATCGGGATGCAACGTCTCATGTCAGCCCTTTATTCATAGGGCTTCCATTGTGAGGTGACGAAATTGGTAAACGTGGCAGGCTGTTTCCCTGCTGTTCGGCTCTGGCGGGACTTGAAGGTTCGACTCCTTCCCTCACAGTTTAAAATACTATATAGAATACAGAACAATTAGACAATGAAAAATTTACCAATCCCACTACTGACATTCTTAGCAGTCCAAGTAGGTGGTGCTGTTTGGTTTGCTGCACAATTAGAATCTAGAGTCTATACTCTTGAGACTGAAGATTACACAGAGCAACTACAGATGATAAAAGAGAATAGGAGATACATCCAAGAGGTTGTTATCCCTTCCTATGAAATCAATGACAACTGGGATAACCCACACTATAATAACTGGCTTAAAGCAGGTGGCTGGAGCGACTAGTGGGTAATGAAATACCATTTATCCAAAACAACAATCAAGGTGTACCATTAATAAGAATAAATGGAGTAAACATACCTGTTGGTCGAATTAGAGAAGTTGGAACTAGAGATGTAAGAAACATTTCTATTTCTGACGCTAGAATTTGGATGGCAACTCCACCACAATCAATACCAGTAGTAGTTCCTGTAACTACTTTTGTTGGTACACCTATTGTTAATATACCAGGCTGTGTAACAGTAAGTAAGGAGAACAATACTAGAAAAGAAGGTAATAAAAATAAGCAACTTCCAAAAGATGATCCTAAAGGATCTATGACATTGTGTGATGGTGGAGCTCCATACTTCAATCCACCAGAATATGATTATAGAGAATTAACTTGGCAGACAGTCTATCAAGAACAAGACGAGATTGATGAAGGTGTGCCTATAGAACCTGATACAAGTACACCAGCAACACCAGACCCACCTTCTACAGGTGGAGATACACAAGAAGATCCCGACTGTCCTCCACCTAATGCAAGAAGAATAGGTGATGTTAATACTGCCCAGACAGAAAAGGTATCTGGATATGAATTACAAATAAACAAAAATAACCCCGATGGTCCCAAGATCTGTGTGACCTTATGGGAAGACATCGGGATTATAGAAACATATTTACCCAGTGCTGGAGTTGTAACTACTACTGCAACGATTGCTACTGTGGCAACTGCGTCTGCCCTATTTGCCAAACCCCTAGCAGATCTGCTCCTGAAGGTTGTGAAGCCTGTGGTGAAGAAAGTGATGACGAAGATTCAATCACTTCTTGGGAAGACTCCCCACCGTCCAACACAGTCTGAGATTCGGACGAACCAGTATCGGGAGAAGAAAGGGATGTTGGCGATAAATTTTGCGAAGAAGAAGAAACCCCTGAAGAAGACGGATCCACCCAAGTAGGTTTAGGTAGTTGATGTGTATGAGGAAGTATCTTACCTCCTGGCGAAGTAACAACTACATCAGCGCAAATAGAATGATATGGCGATTTAGGATGGAAAAATATACCAGCCTTTTTAAGTTCACCACAATTTTTAAGACGAGCAATCTCAAAGTCTAATCTCTTATTAGATGTCAACTGAGTTTGATGGTTGATCTGTGCTTGTGCAGCTTGTTCACATTGAGCTCTTAATTTTTTATTTAATGGTATAGACAAAGTAGCAGATACACCAGCATTAAATGACTGGTTTGCTTTCATGTCTGTTCTTACTGGTTTATACCAAGTTACATCGCCTGGATTATCTGGTATGCCATCAGGCCCATCTACATCAACAGTTATTTGCATATCTTCTCCATCTGGAAACCATCTAGTTCCATCTGCCTTAGTACGATCATCATACCAAGATTCCCAAGGATAATTCTGAACTGTTATTGTCTGTTGTGTAGTCCTACCAGTAAAGTCAGACATATTATATTGAGGTTGATTATAAAAATCTTCCCACGGATGTTTTCTACTATCAGCAAACTGAAGGTATGGTGTCACGTTTAATGTACTACCTTGGCATTGAACTCCACCGCCATAAGTATTAGTTATATAAGGACCCTGTAGGACCTGAATAGCTTGATTGGTTACTGAGCCACTACTATTTGCTATTGGATTAGCAGTAGCACTAACCCCACCTACTCCTTCTGCTAGCGCTATACTAGGATTAACTACTCCTAAGAATGTTGCCGCTATTGAGTAAAGGTACTTGTTGTGTCGGTAACGCTTTGAATTTCTGTTACCCTGTGAATAATTGTTTGATTTGTCATGCCTGGCCCACTGTAGCTTTGAGTAAATTGAAAGCTTCCGCCAGGATTTGATATCGTAAAGTCGTTTGGCTGAGAAAAGTCCAAACTGTCGTAAGAACTTGTAACTGTTCCTGTGACTGTGGTTCCGTTTGTCGCAGTTGACGATGTGCTCGGACTTATTGTGACTGTTGATGTGTTCACATTGGGGTTCAATGCTGCACCATTGTTCTCGATGCCAACCCCAGTTACGCTGTATTCCCATCCTGTCCTATAATCAATTGAGTTAATTGTCTCTGTCACTGTGCTTTCAGTGGTCGTCTGGCTAGTCATGGAGCCCTGAGTGAAGTTCGGGACCACTGGAACTGCGTAAGCAGTAGGACAGCTAATCAACAATAGAGTTGTTAGTATCCTTCTCATGGCTACCTAATTGTAACTTCACTAACGAATTGACCCGTAGCACTAGTGCCAGCGCCGCCAGCGGTTAGAGTTGTGACACCCGCTGAAGTAATAGTTCCAGCCAAAGTTCCAGCAACGCCACCAGATTGAGTAGTAGTTATACCAAATGCTGGCATATCAGCTACAACACCTGCTGTTACATCTACACCAGACCCTATAACATTTACTGCATCGCCCTGTGTATATGATTCGCTGAAGCTAAAAGCAGAACCGTCTGTATTAATATCATATGTACCCGCTTTCATGGTAGGAGAGGCAGTAGCAGTACCAGCAGTCAACCCGCCAAATACATCACTGTTTCCACTACCGACTACAACATTAGTTCCACTAACAGAATATGTTGAGCCCACTCTAGTAGCTGCAGTAGCAGCACCATCAACTTGAAGCTGAGTGCTTGTAGTTAATCTGTGGATTAAATCAGCACGAGCAGATAACGGAGTTGCCATCAAAATCATTATTAATGGAATGAACTTTTTCATCTAAAATCTTTCGATAATGACTCCTGCTGTATTTATACTCAATTTTTTTTAAGTATAGACCGTACCACGTATGGTGTATAATCCGATACTACAAATCCAGTACTGCACTATAAATAGCAGTGATTGCCTTCGGGGATCACAAAACACAAACTCGCTCAATGGAGGAGCTATCATGACTAATCTAACAAGATATCGTTCTGCCGACTTGCCAGATCTAATGGACAAGATTCTCAAGAACAGTCTCGGAATGGATAACTATTTCGATCAGTTTTATAACACTACACAATCCAATTACCCACCCTACAATATTGTTCATGTAAATAACTGTGAGTCAAGACTAGAGATTGCTCTAGCAGGATTCAAAAAGAAAGAAGTTAAAGTTTACACCGAACACGGTAAGTTGATTGTAGAAGGAGAGAAAGAAACAAAAGAAGAAAAGGATCAATTCTTCCATCAAGGTTTAGCACAAAGATCTTTCAACAGAGCATGGACCATGTCTGATGATGTTGAAGTTAAAGAAGTTAAATTCCAAGATGGACTTCTAACTGTAACCATCTCTAAAGTCATTCCTGAACATCATACACGAAAAGACTTTTTATGATATCCACACTAAAAGGATCCGAAAGGATCCTTTTTTTATTAAATACAGTATAATATCTTACTCAAAGTCATGATTGCAGCAACATGTGCATGGCCAGACCCTCTATACAGGACATACATGAACGGAAGACTTAAAAAAACTGATATGGAATCTCGACTTAATAAAATTAAGAAGGGTATTGATGATAAGGTATGGTATCCTGAATGGGATGACAAAGAACGTTGGGCAGCACAACTTGCATTGAATAATGCGCTAGATGTTTTAGATGAATATGATTATTAGACTTGACACAATATAGCTAATATCATATAATACTAATGGATAAAAGTATTTTATGACAGAAGAGACAATCAAAAATCTTTGCTACACTAAAGAAGAAGTTGATGCGATGGTTGCCGAAGCAGTAGAAGAGGCAAGACGTATAGACGAAGCATCAATGGCAGAGCATAATCTTAAAGCAACCATCATAAGTATGGTTCTTGGATTCATTTGTCTTGCTTTATTTCTAGATGGAACATTAAGACTACTAGGAATTATCCCACCTTTCATGGATATAGATATAAGTATAGTTGATAAGATTGCTGAAAAAGTACAGACAGAAGTTATACCAATGATTCAAGATACTACACAAAAAGCACAAAGATATATACCAAGAAGATGATTGATACCTCATGGGCATCAATAAGAATACTTGCAATAATGATACTAGGTGTGATATGGTTATATCTTCTAACAGAACACCTAGCAGTTAAATCTATAAACAATGATAGGAGAAAAAGATGACTGAACCACACACTAATGGTACTCTTTCTGTAGTTGTACCAATGGATGACTTCAAATTAATACTACAACAAATGTGGAAATCCAGAGCAACAGAACCAAAGATGGGAGAACTTTATACTAAGTATAAAGAACTAACAACCTTTGATTAAGCAAACATTAAACATATAAGTAATTAAAAACACTCCTTATGAGCGTAATAATCTACCAAGAACATTGTGATTATCTTGAAAAAGAAAATGAGGAATTAAAAGCAGAGCTTAAATTCCTCAAAAAACAATTATTATATTACACTTTAGGTGAAGAACCGTTAGATGATGATTGAGGAGGAACTGCTGTAATAGCAATTGGTGCCTGTTCAATTCTTATAGTTTGAGCAGGTGCAGCTTGAGTAGCTTTCTCAATTAACATCTCCATATCAGCTTTAGAAATATTACCATTAGGTCCAGAACCACCAGACTTATCCATCTTCATAGTACCATCACCTTTCTTGCTAGCAGTCTGTATGCCAAAACTAGCCAGAACGCCAGTGAAAACAGATGCTATGAAAGTTGGATCTATTTTTTGTTGTGGTATGCCAGGAATAGCCACATAATTTAATGTCAATATAGCACCACTCCAGCCCAATACTGTAATTCGGACCGCTGTAGATATTATAGCCGCTTGTTCTTCAGCATCAGGAACAATAGCAGACTTTACCTTACCAAAAAAACCTTTCTTCTTAGGTTCCTTTTCATCATGAAGATCTTTAACTTCTTCAGTCATTTATTTTAAGTAACTGCTGTATTTAGGAAACAGTTGTCTTCTTCTTACCTATATTATATTTACTCTCTAAAGTCCAATCTCCTTTATCTTTATAAGATAATACTTTTATCTGACTTAAAGGAGCAGAGTCCTGTACCTTACTAGATTCTACAATATTTACTAATCCCCAGTCTTGTAACAATTGTGTTACTCTATTTCTTCTCTGTACATCATTCTCAAACAGGTTTGCTTTCTTTCCATCTAATGCAAACAACTCTTTAAAATGTACAATATAATATCTTCCCTGCTTATGGAGAATATGACAGGATTGATATAATTTCTTTTCCTTTCTTGATGCTACTCCAATTCTTGTTAAGGTTTCTCTAACCTTTAAGAAATCATCTGGTTCGTTTAATGTAACTTCGACCATATGGTCTGGAGCCCATTTAACTTCAAGTTCAACGCTCATCGCTTTCCTCCACGATCCATTCTTTGTCTAATGTATTCAATTTGATCCTCGGTCAAGATTTTTAAAGCAACTCTTGCTTTTTCATCGCTGTAGCTATAATATTCTTTAACCAATTCAAGAGAGTTGATTTTCTCTTTTTTTAACCAAGGAGCGAAGCGCTTCTTAGGTCTCACAATATTTATAAAAAAGTCATATTGTAACTTAGGATCTAGGTGTGAATTGATGTTTAATTCATTAGATAAAAGAACTGTATCAATATATGCAGACATGCATCTATTGATAACGAAAGGATTATACTTAGCATCTGGATCTTCATCCATGATGTTTTTCTTTGTAGAGTTAATTGAGTTTAACCAATCCTTCAATTCATATTTCATTTTTTAAAAATTGCATTAACACTTATAACTCGTGCGTGTGGATTTCTAGCGAGAGCGACTTTTCTTGCTTCATCATAATTGGTAGCGATTACCTCTTCAGTAAATATCTGACCTGCTACAAATAGCTTAACTTCACATCTCATAGTGCTTCCAACAATATTCTGGTTCAGGTTTCATTGTATCATAAATGTTAGGATGATTCAATAGAGCTCTTCTATAAGCACCAAACTTAATTCCTCTTCCCCATCCAAGATGTTCACCAAACAATTCTTTCTTAGTCATAGTTTTATTAACTCTAATTAATTCAATTAATTTTTCAGTTACTTCTGTATTAGTTTGTTTTAAACTAGAAGTTAATTCGCTAATATAATCACTCATTATATCAATCTCATCTTCATATAAAAGATTGTCTTCAATATATTCTAATGACTCTACTGACTTTTTAGCTCTATAGTTTGGATCATCTAGATATTTATCCAACAGGGAAAGAGCTTCTTTATTAGAAGTAAAGAAATCTGCTGTAGGATTTAGTTCACGATAGTAATCTGCATCATACATTATAAATGGACACCCATTCATCAAACCATCTGTAGTAGAAACACTCCACCCACCATACTTTTGTTTTGGCGAAAACCCTACACAACACTGTTGAATTTTTTCATAGTATCCTTTCTTATCAAACTTATCTGTAATAATCCAATTCTCTTTAGGTTTCTGTTGGAGTAATGGAACCCATACTTGAAAATCTTTTCTAGTCTTTCTTAGCTCTTTTACTATCTCTATAAAATTCTTATAATCTTTATATGTTTCTGGTCTATGATTAAATACAATAATTTTTTTATAAGGAATTACTTTCTTATCAATATCAGTTTTCTTAACTCCTAGATGCTGCACTTGAATAATATTTTCTAATTGATCAATAACATCAAAATTAAAAACCTCAGAAGCCTGTGATATAACCATACGTTTCTGTGATTCAGTATTCACATAACATCTATTCATCTCTAGAATACCTAAGATGTTCTTATTAAAACTTGGATGTGACCATGCAACTACATCATGTAAATCAAACCAATGAGAATATCCAAAATAAGCTGGACTATGATGAGTAACATTACTAATCACATTCTTAACATCAGTTGTATGTTCTGGAAGATGTGAGAATACTAAATCAAAATCATAATCATGTCCAAGTAATTTCTGTAATTTAAATACATCAAAGTGAGATCTCATCGTTGGCGGATAAGATGGAAACTTCATATATAACTGTTTGACATTTTGAAAGTCTAAGCATTCCATATACTCAGGTAATATCATATAAAAGAATAGATCGCTTCTGATCTTATTCAACTCAGTTATCATATTTGTAATGACCTGAATATAACTATCCTTCCTCAAATCCTTTGAGTAAGTGATATTAGGATAGACTAAAATACGAATAGTCTTTCTTAGAATTATATCATCATCAAGAAAAGCAGTGAGGTTCATCTTATTATATCAATGGTATTCAGAGTGTCAGCATTCCAAACTTCAAGTTCAGTTCTAAGTTTATTCTCTTTCTTTAATTTATCAAATCTTTTAACGGCCCTTTTCTTCCACCACTTTACTAAATTATCAAGATAAAATTTATCAAAATTAATTTCATTTTTTACCAACTTATCTGTCCTACCTAATAATACATCTCTAACATTAGCATACCCATAATCAGACATATAAAATCTTTTCTTAGTAGTTACATCCTCACGGCTTTTAATAAACTCAACAAACTCAATATACTTTTCTGGATGATGTTGTTTAAGAGAATTCTTAATAATAGAAATCATCTTAGTCTGTATCTTAAGTTTTCTACTAGAAGCACCTTTATGGATTAATTGTTCATCATTATTCTTTTCTATAAACCACTTATGTAAATCGTGATATATGTTATCAGGTAGAGTAAGAAGAAACTTTGAATCAGTATCCCCAAGATATTTGACATAAGGCTTCAATCCATCGTATTGACTAGTACCTTTTATATTACCATATAAAGATGTAGTTTCAAACAAACACATCTCTGTGTTATATTTTTTATTCAACATCTCTCTTACTTCATGAGAAGCACAGACCAAAGATAATAATTTACCACCAAGATAATTATACCCAAATGGTTGAACAGGAACAATAATGAATCCCATTATGGCTCTCTTATTGAATATGGTGAGGTCAGGCACCCCTCCAAGGTACTCATTCCTTGGTCTTGAGTTAATTATAGGCGATCCAAGTTTGATGAATCCTACGACCTTATCAGTGGTAGTTTCCTGTACAATGATTTTTACCTGTTTCCCAGGCGCATCTTCATATGTAAAAGATGCTGTCATTTCCAAAAGAGTATTGAAAGTAGAATGTTCAGGTGTAACAATCTTGAAGTTCATATCTTCAGGATTCATATCAAAACTTTGGAAGAGATCATCTTCCCACTTCATACCAAAAAGAGGAGTCGGAATCTTTTTGATCCGCTCCATCTTTTTCATACGAAAATAATCATCAATACGTTCTACACCATCATACGCTTCATGTATTTTTCCATAAGCGTATAATGTATCTTCTGGGGATAAAATCATTTAAACTTACAATCACACATAATCTCAGTAAACAATGCAAGAGTATTAATCTCTTGATCAACTGCAAATGCAGACTGATACTGATATTTAGCAAGAATCAATATAGCCTGTGGTACAGACATTGGTTCCAAAGCATTATATAAAGTATCGTAGACTCTACGAATAATGATATTAACATCATTATCAAGATTGTCAACAGTCCACTTTCTTACATCAGCAAAATTCTTATTCTTCAATGCAGACATCAAACCAGTAAGATTTACTTCTGACATCATTGATAAGATGCCAGAGTCTATCTTTCCACATGCAGAGTATCTCTGCAATTCGTTTAACGTTCTCCTAAAGTCTGGGAAATATTTTTGTACAACTTCTGCGACAACCTTTTGATCGTAAGATATCCCTTCTTCGGCAAGGATTCCAGAAACCCTTTTGTAGAAGCTAGTCGCAATACTAGCTCTTTCTCTTCCTTTGAAAGTAAAGTCAAAGACGGCACATCTGGAATGAAGCGGCGCAATGATTTTATTTTTGAAGTTACAGGTGAAGATGAACCTGCAATTGGCGTGAAACGTTTCAATATTCGCTCGTAAAAGGAGTTGGACATCGTTGGTTGTGTTATCTGCTTCATCAATAATGATGACTTTCGGTTTACCATTTCCCTGTAAAGATACAGTAGAAGCAAAGTTCTTCGCTTGGTTCCTTACAGTATCTAGGAATCTTCCTTCGTCTGAACCGTTTATTACATAAAAGTCTACACCCAGTTCATTACATAAAGCCTTAGCAATAGTTGTTTTTCCAGTACCAGCAGGACCAGAAAGAAGAAGATTTGGTATCTCTTCTTTATCAACAAATTCTTTAAAAGTATTCTTTACCTCTTCTGGTAAAATACATTCTTCAATTTTTTGTGGGCGGTATTTTTCCACCCACAGAAAGTTCTCACGCTTCATAAGTTGAATCAGGCTCAAGTGCGATCCAATAAACTAAATCTAAACTTGTATGTCTAAAGACAGAAAGATTAGGATTGGATACAGTTACATCATAAACGCCAGGCAAAATCTTTAGATTCTCAACTTTAAAGTTGAAACAGAAATTAGCACTGGTAGTACCAACAGAAATAGCAAAATTATTTGAACTATCATTTTGTTTATCCCTTACTACAAAAAGCATCTCACCATCTTTACTGATCAATGATAGATCAGGAAGTTGATAAACACTAGAAGCTTTCAATAGTGAGTTCAAATCCACATCAGATAATTGGAATGTGACATCTTCACTAGGAAGAGCAATATCCTTTTCTGGTGGAGCAGTTATAACACTAGCGTCAGAATAAAAATATTTGACACTAGATCTACCACTTTTAATTTTAACATGAGTTTCATCAAAAGTGAAGTCTGGATCTTTAAATAAAGACACACCAGATAAAAACTCATTCAAATCATATAAAGCAAAATCACGATCAAATGATTCTCCAGCATCAAACTTGGCGTATATATTTTTCATCGGAGAGATTGTCCGAAGAGTACTTCCAGTCTTTACAACCAACGATGGGCTGATATTGGAGAAGTTTTTGAGTACATTAAAAGTTTCAGAAGATAGATTCATTTGTCATAATCAACGGTGAATGATGCAGGAGCACTTTGGTCTGATTGAAGAGACTGCGCTGCAGCAGTCTTATCATTAAAGTGTAAGAGAAGGATAGCATAGTGGACAATTTTAACAATGTCCTTACGTGCTGTACCTTTTCGGTCATAGCGTGAGGCATATTTCAATATGTTTGACCTACAGAAAGCCTCGGCGTCACCAACTGAATCAATGAGGTCCAAAGTTTGAACCCCACCTTGACTGTAGTGACCTCTGTAAGTATTGCTTATATAATCAGAAACTTCATTTAGAAGTTCCTGTTCGTTATATTTAAATGACATAACCATACTTTTCTCGTAGTATTTTTTTGTATGGGAGATCAAGATCCCTAAGTTCTTTTACCAACTTAAGCCTATTATAAAGAGAAGTGTCTCCACCGAGCGACATAGCATTTATTAATTTTACTAAATCACTATCGGTAATGGGCAAATCCATAGAAGTGAGGGCAGGTTTACATTGTATCAGGAAAATTGTTCAATGTCAACAACGTCAGTTTTTTCAGTTTCAGTTGTACCAGACTGAACATCTTCAGGCTGACAGATTTTATCATATAAATCTAAGAACGACTGTTTGGTTTCATCATCGAAACGATTCAAACAAACTTCAATCGCTTTTAGTTCATTATTGAAGATTGAGTAAGCACGAATTATATGTGTTAAACGGCGAGTTGAAATAACTTCATCCACACCACCCTCATTGAAAGTCTTACGAATAATGTCTGCCCATCTTGTAAGATTATTAAGATAATCTACGTGCATAGATCCAGGCAATGTATCATCCAATGCAGCAAGAATTTTTGTTTCTATAGCAATAGATGGATACTCTTGTTCAAAGGTTAAAGCGAATCTCTCAAGGAATGCTTCATTAAGAACATTAGTTCCTATGAATCTACCATCTTCAGATCCTTTACCCTTAGTATTCGCAGTAGCAATGATATTAAAACCGACAGCTGGTTTAACAAACTTACCGATTTTTTTGAGAAACACACCCTTCCCTTCTAGGATGGACTGTAAGCAGAGGATTTTATTTGATGCAAGATCAACTTCATCTAGAAGTAAAACTGCACCACGTTCTAATGCCTCAATGACAGGTCCGTTATGCCATACGGTAGAACCATCGACCAAACGAAAACCACCAATGAGATCATCCTCATCAGTTTCAATTGTGATATTTACTCTAATCAACTCTCTATTTAGTTGAGCACATGCTTGTTCTACAGAAAATGTTTTACCATTTCCTGATGGACCTGTAATGAACGTAGGATAAAACTGGCGACTTGAAATTATTTTTTTAAGATCATTAAAATTTCCAAACTTAACAAATGTATTATCTGTTTGAGGTACTAAATTTTTCTCCACAACTTCTGGTTCTTGAATAGTCTTGTTTATTAATTCCTTCACAGTAAGGTTCCAAACACCACGACTGGCTTTATATGGAGTCAATCTTTTAATTGCAGTAGAAAGAGAAATTCCTAAATTTTTTGCTGTCTCAGTAAGTTGAGCTCTAGTGATTGATGACCCATATGATGAGGTCAAATTGTCGATAAGTGTTTCAGTGGAAATGGTCATTAAGTTTTCGTTGTATGTAAGTATTATATCAGAACCGCTTAGCGGTGTCAAGCGATTTGATCTACAAATTTAGATAAGAGTATCTTATGGAATCCCTTACTTTTCATATGTTTTTTAAATTCATTCCTCAATTTACTATTGGTAGATGAACTGTTGGCATTTATTTCTGTAGTCTGACCTTCAAAATCTTTATTGACTTTAATAATATACATTTCATTATATCCTAAATCTTTTTCAATAACATAATTATTCTTTTTCCATTGTTTACGAAAGGTATCCTGATCATAACTTCCTGCTTTCTGTATAGCAGATGGTTTTTCAACACTCAATCTATATCCAACAACATTAGATCCAGTTACCCAGCGATAGTATTGAATCAATTTAGTAGTTACATTGATTGACATTGTAGACCAACTATTACCATAGTTACCTTCTATTAGTTTATGTTGTTGATAACCAGTTTTAGGATCTCTAAAACTAACAACCGATCCATCTGTACCAACAGTACTTCTTGATACATACATTTCATCAGTTCTAGAATCAACTCTATGTTTGCAGCATGTTAATTGATTAGATTCTCCATCAGTCAAGAAGATAGTATTTACCTTTTCAACTCTAGTAGACTTTTTAAATCTTTTGAATAACTCAATTGCAGCAAATAATGTTTCGTTTAAAGGAGTACCACCCATTTCATACTTCATCATGTTCTGAATTGAATCACCATAATGAATATAATCATGTGCAACTGAATGTACTAAAGTCCATGCAGCATCAATCTGTTTATCAATTTTAACTTTACTCTTAGAATTAAATATTTGAACTAACTTAAATCCATCAGATACAGCAATCATTCCATCTTTATCAGAACATTTACTAAAATGTTTACCTTTAGTATATGTTTCATAATCTCTATTCTCGACAAATGTATATACTTCAAAAGGAATACTAACTTTTTTACAAAACTGAACTATGTTTAATAGCTGTTTCATAGTTGGTATAAGATTATTATGCATAGATCCAGACCAATCAACAAACATCATTAGTCCATGATTCTTACCATCAGCAAATGTTGTTACCTTCTTAAATAGATCCTCGTTATATCTGTAAGTATGAAGCTTCGTTGTATCGAGAACCCCAGTGCGACTAGTAGAAGCACGAGCATAACTCGAAGCTGCCTTGCGACACTCAAACTCTTTGACCAGATAATTGACTTCTTTTTTTGAATTAGTTTTGAATTCATTTAAATCTTTTTTCCATTTTTGATGAACAGTACAATTAACATCTTTCTCATCTTGCCATCTATATGAATAATATTTTTTAGTATCTAAAACTGCATCCATGACTTTCATGTCATCGACAAAATCATCATTCAAAGTTATATATTGATCCCAATCAGTTTGAGGTGGTGTAATTGTCTTCCATGTTTCGCTTGATAGTAATCTTTTCTGATTACGATTAAATGATTCTTCAGTAAGAACTTCCAACTCATCATCTTCATACATACTATCTTCAGCTTCATCTAACCATTCTTCTATACTCTGTTTCATAGATTCTGAACCTCCTTGAGTTTCAGTTTCAATTTGATTCTCATTGTCATTAGAATCAGAATCTTCTGGTTCTGTAATATCAACATTATTACTACCTGTACTACCTGTAGAATCTAAATTAAAATCAGGTAATTCTTCAGCATCTTTTGATTCTTTATTATCTTCCATGTACTGACGAATTTGACGAGCAACCTCACAAACCTCATCAAAAGTTTTTGTATCTCTAACTAGTTTAACAAATTTCTCTTCTTCTTTTTTAAAAGGAATTACAGTTGATACATTATGAATACCAAGTTTAAAGTATAAGTTAATTCTATCGATCAAATTAAAATCATTTAAATTCTTATCTTCAATATCAAAGAAATCTTTATCACCCAATTCTTTATAACCAGCAGAGAATGATTTAAGAAGGCCTGGATAGGTAGATTTAATCATCCTTTCTATACGAGCATCCTCAACAACATTCACATAAGAACTAGGTAAGGATTTGTCTATAACATCAGCAGGAGTAAACAGTGCATGACCAACTTCATGTCCTACAAGCAAGTCATAAACATCCTCAGAAGTATCCCATATAGGTAAAGTTAAAACCCTATTAACAACATCAAATGAAGCTGTTTCCACATTAGCATGTTCTACTACTAGATTCTCAGTAGCAAGTAGTTTAGCAAGATTGGTTTTAACCCCTTGATTCATAAGTCCTCTTTTGTATATGGCTATAATACCGCCAAATCGCTACCTAGTCAAGGGCTTCATTGATAAGGATTACTTATATAACCTGAACCTTACTAAAATTCTTCACCTTATCGAACTTCAAAACCCTATCAAACTTGTCGTGTAGGACTTCGCTCTTATGGGATATGACAAAAATATTAGTGTCTGGCTGACCACCTCTGATGATCCTAAGAAACTCATCCGTACCAGCTACATCAAGTGAAGAATCAAATACCTCATCCAAAATCAATAGATTAGTATTTGCTGAATTTTTCATCTTAGCAATAGATCTCCAAGTAAACATAAGAGCTAAATCAATTCTCATCTTCTCACCTTCACTGAAAGAAGAATAAGTAAAGTCATCTCTATATCTAGATTTTATACTCTCATTAAACTCTTCATCTAATGTAAAGTTAACATAGAAATCTAAATCCTTAAGATACTTATTAATTAACTTATTCATTACAGGTAAGTACTTTTTAATTATATGACCTTTAATACCTGTGTCTTTAAGTAGACCAGTAACTAAAGCATAATTTTCATTTTTCTTTTTAAGATCTCTATTTCTTTTATGAAGAGACATACCCTTAGTAGCTATCTCTGTTAGTTTCTTTCTCTCACAATCTACATCATTTGTATTACTTCTAAGATCATCAATCTCTCCTTGAATCTCTTTGATTATATTAGTATTCTTTCTCATCTCATTTAACTTTGTTTTAACTTCAAAGTTATAAGTTGATACTTTAGAATTATTATCTGAAATCATTTCCAGATCTTTATTCAAGCACATTATCTCATCACTCAATTCTTCCAAGTAACCCTCAGAAGCATTAATAGTTGCTTGACTTTCTTCTATATGATAATCCTTTAATTCTTTAGTTAAAGATTGAGTACATTTTGGACACTCATCATGTGTCTCAAAGAATATTTTCTCTTTCTCTGTTCTCTTGATAAGATTAGTATTAGTAGTTATTCTTTTCTCAACTGATTTAATATCTTTTAAAATCTTTGTATTATCTAAATCTGTGAACGTATCAATCTTTTTCTGAAATTCATCAATGATCCTTTCTAGCTCTATGTTCTTACCTTCAAACTTAGTAATAGTATCTTCTTTCTGTTGAACTGTTTTCATTGCAGTCTTCTCTAATCTCTTAAGATGTTCCTGTTGCATCTCTGCTTTATCTTTTAAGAAATCAACTTCTTTACTATTATCTTTATATTCTTCTGCAGCAACTTTAACACGATCCTTAAGTAGAACATTCATTGTAGAAAATATACGAATGTCTAGAAGATCTTCTATAATCTCTCTACGATTAGGAGCAGACAGTTGCATAAAAGGCACAAAAGATGCACTACCTAATATAACTATTTGAGTAAATGACTTATAATTTAATTTTAAAATATTTTGTTCTAAATGTTTCTGTTGATCATTAACATGAGAATCTTGATTCTGCATCTCACCATTCATCCAAATCTCAAATAGACTTGGTTTCATGCCACGAATAATTTTATATTTATTTCTACCTATACTAAATTCTACTTGAACTACACAATCCTTTTCATTAATACTATTAATAAGTTGTGATTTATTTACTTTCCTAAAAGACTTATTAAATAAAGCAAATATAATTGCTTCTATTATTGTACTCTTACCAGCACCATTCTGACCTACTATAAGAGTAGTATCATTATCAGAAAGATTTATATTGATTGGAGTATTACCAGATGCTAAAAAGTTTTTATAACTAATATTCTCAAATAAAATCATGTTTAAAATCACTCATTGGAATTACAAAGTCATCTGATGAAACTATGGTATAGTTGTAACCAAAATTTTCACAAGCAGCTATTGCCTGATCAGCTTCAATCTCATATACCGACATGTTAGGACAACCATCTGCTTCTAACAGATCAACATATCGTTTAGCATCATCTTCTTCTTCAAATATCTGAAGAATTCTAGTACCGTCCTTTCTTTCAACGGCATAAGCTCCATCATTCTCCTTATTCTTAATAGTAAGAATGAACATTACTGTGCCTCGCAAGCTTCTAAGTAAATAGACTTCATTATACTCTTTAATTCTGGTTTGTCAAGCTGATCGTCCATTTGTTCTATATACTTATTTAGAATTGTCAATGTATCTTCATGTTCTACACCTTCCACTTCATCCTGATCCATTACAGTATCATCAATAATCTTTAGATCATGAATACCAGCATCATATAATCTTTCAACTATTCTATCAAGCCAAATTGAATTCTTTTTATTAACAACAATTAGTTTCACATAACAATCCTTATATTCTAAAGGATTAAAATTATTATTATCCCATCTATCTTCATCATAGAATATTTTTTTAAATATACTATAAGGATTCTCAATGAACTTTAAGTTTAATGTAGATGGTTCAAATAAATGAAACCCTCTCTTAGAACCACAATCATTCCAAAACATTTCATAAGGATTACCAAGATATCTTACATTGCCCTTTTCAGATGGAAAATGAAAGTGTCCTGAATATACTCTTTTAAATTTTGAAAATACTTTTCTATCCCATCCACCTTGAAAGAAATGGCCTGGAATAGCAGCGAAACCATTTAGTTCTAAATGTCCACAAACTATCTCTGAATCTGTTTTATTTAAATGTTGTTTAACTTTATCTTCATTCTCACTATTAATCCAAGGAAGCATTGTAATTTTTGTTCCTTCTAATTCTATATCAGTTACTTCATTATAAGTATGAATATTATCAAAACTATCTAATAACAAATCTGGTGTATTTACTTTATTAGTATTTTTATAATATGCAGTATGATTTCCAACTAGCATATGAACTTCAATACCCATATCAGCAAGCACTTGAAAATATTGAGTCTTCATTCTATACCAAGAATTAAGATCCATTGATTTTCTATTATCGAATGTATCTCCAAGATCTATGATAGTTTTAATCTTACGTTTTTTTAACGTAGGAAAAAATACATTATCATAGAACTTCATAAAAAACTCCCAGAAAGCCTGAGAGTTTTTTCTACCATCCAAATGCTGATCAGTGATCAGTGCTAATGTCATAACGTAACGGTGCCATCAGTTCCAGTGTTTATAGTGATCTGATCACTACCCATCCCTGATGAAAGAATAGATCCTTCACCAACTGTAACCGTACCTTCAGTTGTATCTATTGATATGTTCTCTGGAATTACACCAGGCGCAAAATCAGATATATCAACTCCAGGCACTTCACCTGTAATTACTACAGGCATTGGTTTGTGATCTTTCATACCACCATGATTTCCATCATGAGGAAGTTTACCGAAGGCCAAATATTCAACAGCTTGAATAGATCCTTCTAATCTCTCCAAATCAGTATTCAACTTTAACCATTTCTCATGTGATAGTCTAACTTTTTCCTGTTCCTCTTCAAGTTGAACAACTCTTTTAGTAAATCGTTGTAGCAACTGTTCGTAGTTTTCTGTTGGTTTCATAACATTCTCCTCTGGTTCTAGGTTTCCATGTTTCATCGATTACGAATCTCTAATGTTTCCTTGATGCTATTCATGTCTGAAGCGTTGTAACCAACTGCGCTGGTATCAGCACTAAAGACTTCATCAAATCCAGACTTTTCCAACAATTTATTCTTTATATCCAACTGCTTTTTTTCCTTTTGAATACGTCTTAAAAAGGCGTAGTATATGATTTGGGTAAAATAAGCAAAGGGATTAGTAGACTTTGATGGATCAAAGTTGTCGATATACTGTAAGCAATTTTCAATACCATCACAAATCATATCATCTTTGAACATGTAGTTAACAAAGTTTGGTCGATATGATAAATGAGTAGCAATCTTTAAAAAGCATTCACCAATATAATCTGGCACTTTTGGATGTGGTTTACCCTCATCCGCACATGCATGAACTTCCTTACGATAAATGACTAGAGCTTCGAGAAACTCTTTGTTATTAACATAATGTTCCTTTTTCTTAGCCATATATTTCAGGTTGTCTAAACTATATTATACTACAAAATGAACACAAGTGCAAGTGGGGCCACTTGACAAATGTTCAAAGATTATTTAGACTAACTCTGCCAGGGTTCAGAACAAGTACTAGCTATTTAATTTAAATATCTTTTCTAGACTATCTCTAGCATCTTCAACATTACCTAGATTTCCATCTTCTTTATCAAGATCTACTTGATTAGCTCTATTAATATTTTCTGTAGCGTTATAATACTTTTTTAATGTTTGGTTATATAATCTTCTAATTCTATCCTCGCACTCGGTCACAGCATAAACTTTATCATTATTTAAAAAACAAACTTCATCCTTAGAAAATTTCATCCAAGGAATTAAATCAACTTTAAACATATCTCCCTGCGGAGTTGTTATAACATGAGACTTTACAAGGAATGGGCTATCAACTACAAATCCACCTTCCTGTTCTCTTACTAATATTTTGCCAATAAGTTCTTCACCACCTATGAGTTTGACCATTCCTGTAAATTCTTGTCTTGGTTCTTCGTTACTCATCTTTCCGAAAATTAACTGGAATAATTTCATAATTAAATTTTTCTTGAGAATAAATTTTTATCCTTTCAATCAAATGATTTAGGGTATAATTTTTTGTGTCACCATCACTAAAGTCATCTGCAATATCATACAGAGTAGCAGTTATTTTATCGTTTCCTTTTCTAAGGACTCTACCGATGGACTGGAGGTTTCTAATTCTTGATTTACTGGGGCTAGCAAAGATAACACTGTGCAACCGCTTAATGTTAATCCCAGTACTGAAAGTGCCGTAACTCGCAACAATGATTGCATCTTCCTCTTTCTCCGTGACGTATCGAACATATTCTCTTTCATCAGCAGCAACACCACCGAAGATAAAGAAAACCTTACGATTTTTATGTACACTACTATTTATTAATTCATAAAGTGGCTGACCGTGCTTCTCCACTCTGGAAAATAGTATCAGAGTGTTACCATTCTGACTTATAGCAAGATTTTTAATAAAGTTATTTCTTTTTTCTAAACCACAAATATGTTCAATCTCATCATTATAGGTATCAAATGATTCTTTTTTGTGTTGTAGTAAAAGAATATTAATCTTTAACGTAGATAAGTAACCCTTATCAATAAGATTTTTAGTTTTAACCACTCTATCAACTGTACCAAACAATCCTTCAAGAACTAATTTGTTTACATTTTCACCATCTAGTGTTCCTGTAAAACCAATTCTATGTTTACAGTTATGTAATTTAGTCATAATACTGGTAAGAGATTTAGCTTTAAATTGATGTGCTTCATCTCCTATAACACAGTCAAATTTCTCAAACCACTTCTTAGGCATTTTGTATATGGACTGCCAAGTTGTAACTATTACTGGTTTAGATGATATCTTTTCTTCGCCTGCATATATCTTATGACAATAATCTTTGGAACTCCATCCATATTCTTTAAAATCTCCAACTAATTGTTCTACTAAAGATGTGGTAGGAACTACAATAAGAACTTTTGACCCACTATCAACAAACCATCTAACAATTGCATATATCATTAAAGACTTACCAGATGCGGTTGGTGATAGTAATAACTTACGATTCCATCTTAACGCTTTATAGATTGCTGCAAGCTGATAATCTCTCACCTGCAAGGGTATCTTTAAACTTTTTACAAAATCATGAACCGCTCCTGGCGTTATAGTTTTATTCTTTTCATTAGGAGAACCATAATCCTCGTGTTCTATATCTTCATAAGAGTATCCTCTATTATCTAACCAGTCAGTTAAGTAACTGTATAACCCACAATAAATCTGTCCATTAACAGGACTGAATAATTTTATCTTACCATCCCATATTCTCTTTTTATATTGCGGCATAAATTTTGCACCAGGCACATCGAAACTAAAATATTCCGATAACTCATATTTTATATGAGTCTCACAATCCACTGAAAGATATACTTCATTCTTTTTTTGGATTTTGACCTGTGACATTAGACACTACCTTGCATGAATTTTTGCCATTCAATGCTATTCTTTATCTGGAATGTTCTATTGTTTAATTGTTGAATGATCTTTTCCAGTAAGAAAATCATCTCATCATAATAATTTATACGAGTTACTACAATTTGTATTTCCTTATCTGATTCTATGTACATCGGAACATCTTGTTTCAATACCTTTAAATCAAAAGGTTGTTCTTGATATACAGATGCATCTGCTTTACCAGTATAGTATTCAAACTTTTCTCTAATTAAAAGTTTGTACTCTTGTTCCTTTCTAATTTTTAAACATCTAATATCACTCAGATAATTTAAATACTTAGAATGAAGTTGAGGGATCTTTGTCGATTCATTATCTAGAAGATCATTATCAATTCGGCTATCATCAGCCCATTGGGCCTTAATATCATCAAGTTGTATCATAAAAAATTAAGTCAGAATTTGATCAAATGGTGTAATCCAGTCTTCGTTTGAGTTTTGTACAGTAATAATATCCATATTTCTTGCTTGTAGTTTGGATATTAATAGATCATAAGATGCTTGAATTGTATTCATTGTCATACTACCAGAAATATCAACAAATATTGCTATCTTAGCACCATCTGGTAGTTTATCTAGGCCACATATAGTATACCAATCGGATGCATTTGAAGTAACACCAAGATCACGATTTACATCAATAGGTCCAAAAGTTTTATCTGTGAAGTTAATACCAATATAAGAAGTATCATTAATCGTAATAGCTGGCGTAGATGCAACAACATTATTATAAGCAAGATCTTTAACTTGTATAATTACATCTTCAGATCCTTCTGTCCTACCATCTCTAGTAACAGGTATGGTAATAGTCGCAGCATTATTCTGAATCGTAAAATTATAATATGATGCATCAAAATCTCCTCCATCCCCAAATGTTATAGTACTACCACCAGAAGCAACAGGATATGCTCTAAATGTAGTACCATCCGCAACATCTGTTGAAGTTACGTTTATTATTATATTTGATGTAGCACTTGTACTTTCATTTATACTAGTTGCCGCTGGTGTTAAAGTAATGGTAAATGGTTTATCGGATAAAGTAGTACTAGTTGTTGCGACTACAGGTCCATTAGTACCATTAGTACGCAGACTTACAGTAAGAGTTTCATTACCTTCTACTTTATAATCAACATCTGCTGCAATAGTAAACGTTGCTGTATTACTATTAATTGTAATATTTCCTGATGTTGGGGATATATCACTGCTATAGAGATTGGTAGTAAAATATAAATTAGTACCATCTGGAACTCCAGATGTAGTTATAGTATAAGTTACACTATTACCTTCAACTACAGCTGCAGCACCAGCAAGACTATATGTTGCAGCAGAAGTATCTGCTACAGCAATACTACTAGACAATGCTAATGTAGTAGAACCTGAATAGAGTCTTATTTGGAAATTTTCAGCACCTTCACTGACAGTTAAATCGTTTGATAAAGTTCTAGTAATTGTTGCAGTATTATTTTGTATATTAACTTGTCCATATGTATTATTTGTAAAATCATTGCTATCAGTAGTACCAAGAGTAGTCCAAGTAATAGTTGTATTATCTGCTACATTTGTAGTTGTGACAGTAAATGTAACTGTCTCACCTTCATTAACAGATGTTTTATCTTCAGATATAGCATATGTAGGACTAACTTGTGTTTGAACTAGAGTACCACCAATTCCAACAAGTTTAATTTTTTTATCACCTATTGTTTGTATACTTCCTAATGATTTACCGTTCCATTTACCATCGGCATCAAAATTCATTGTATAAGTAGAAGATCCATTTTTTATTCTTACTTTATCTTCTGGTATAGCAGGGAAATAATAATACTCACCTTCTCTCAAACTACCAGTCAAATCTATAGTTTCATCAAACTCCCATAAAACAATATTAACTGGTTGATCTAATTTAGTAGTAACACCTGATTGGGAAGAGGTTAAAAATTGATTTACCAATCCCATATAATCCTTAACTAAATGGCCTGGACCAAAAATGTCTTGATATTCCTTTACCCAGTTTTTGAAACTGGTTTTGTTGTTAGAAGTTATACTCATGGTACTGCGGTAAATTTGTTTCCATTTGCATCACCAGTGTTTAGCAAATAATTATATAATGTTGAATTTCCAGCTTTCATATTCTTTGCGGAAATTCTAATTTCAAAAGTTGTATCATCATATCCATCTAAATTTGTTGCTCCAATTGTTTCTCCTTTTTCTGCTTTAATTGCTCTACCACCTTCTTCTAATAAAAGTATTGGAACTATACCAACAATAAAGAATGGTGTAGCTGGAGACATATCCAGTAAAGCTCCAACAGAATTAGCAGTTTGTTGATCTGTTTTTTGTTCAACCCAATTTAAGAATGGGTCTGCTGATTGAACTGAACCTCCCCTACCAAATCCATAACTTTCATGAAAAACAAATTCATTAGTAGCTGAATCTACTACTGGAACTGTAGTTGTATCACCTCTATTTAAGAGTGTTATATACCAACCCCAATCTGGTTCAGAAGTTCCTGATTTATTTGGGGTACTGCCTGGAATGTAATCTCTAAAATCTCCATATGTAGATCCTAATGGTGCTCCTGTAGTTCCATTATCTTGCATATACCCAGCAAATCTTTCTTGTACATGATCTGGTGGTCTCCATTTATAAGGATTTGCGGCAGTACCAGTGGGTAAATTATCTGGGTTAGTTCCATATTTTCTTAAGTTAGGAAGCCACCATGCTTGAATCATTAAGTCTCCAGCCATAGGAGCGGCTCCAAGTAATTCTAATGTTTGTTTTATTGCTTCATTTCTAGTAGCTTCTTCATTTGCAGCTTCAGTATAAGCCCAATCAGTAATATCATCAATAAGTTCTTTTACTTCATTTAGATGTGTAGTAAGAGCAGTTGCAAAATTATTATCTCTATTTGAATCACTAAATGCATCTCCAGCTGCAGCTTGTTTAGTAGCATTCATAGCATTATAAATTGCACCCGTTAATGTACGAGCTTCTGAGTTGTTACCTAGAATCCAATTTAATCCAGCCATAGCTCCAGAATGAAGCATACTTAAATCTGGAATCCACCCACCACCATCAGTATTTGGAGTTGGAGTACCATTATTTGAACCTACCCCACAAGTTCCATGAAATCCTCCAAAAATTATCGTTGGATTTGTTTGACCACCTACTAAATTTAATGCAGCATGAAAATAGTTTCCAACACTAGGCCAAGTAGCGAAAACCCCAGTAGAATTTTGTGGAGACCATCTTTCAGAATCATTAACACTTTTAACTTTATATGCAACTTCTACATTGAAATAACTACCACCTGTCGGCATTAAATTATATACACTTACCCAAACTTTTTCAGTTGTTTCCCACCATTCTTTATTGGTAGGATATACATCTCCATTACCATCTGTATCAAATGCACCTCTTGGAAAATCATACCAACATTGTTGAACGAATCCTATGTTTCCAATATAATCTGAGATACTAATCTTAAGTCTACCAGAAGTTCCGTCTTCTTTTCTACAATAAGGACCTAGATACCAATTACCATTTACTTGTTGTTGATAAAAACTTCTAAACGGTGATGGATAATTATTAGTTCCACCATATGCCCAACCACTACTGTTGGTTCCTATATCACCTGTTACAGGAGCATACTTAGTAAAGAAAGCGCCTGGATGTACAGGTCCTACTTCAATTGGATTGTTATGTTCAGCCATGTCTTATTTATACGTCAATTGTGGATGAATCAGTTTCCTCTAAAAATGATGGAGGAACTTTAAGAGTTGCTATAGAATCATTATAATCTCTAGCATTTAATAACCAGAATGTTCTATTTGGCCAATTAGTTCTGAATGTATTCCATTTAGTTTCCATTCCCGAAGTGGTTTGACTAGATGATTCGTCAATAATTGCAACACAAGTTCGATCCGTACTTGTCGGCATTATATTTTCTGGAACACTAATTGTAGTGGAAGCAGTAGATGTAGTACCATCAAAACCTGTTGCAGTAATAGTATATGTAATACTACCGCCTGGTGCTGCAGCTTTTACCGTAGCATATGGAATAGTTTTTGTTCCATCATCTACAGGTACAGTACCTACTCCATTATCAATAGTTAAGAATCTTGCATTAGTTGAAGTATATGTTAATACTAAATCCGTACCAGATGAAAGTGAACCACTAACATTATTTGCAATAGTTACAGTTTCATTAGGAGCAGTAGTTAGTGCAGATTTACTTAGATCTACTATATCATATATTGTATATTTAAATATTGCATCTGCTGAAAAATATTCAGTATCAGTGTATGTACTGTCAAAGTTCATACCACTCAATGTTACTGGAAATAGATCTTTAAATTTAACTTCAAACTTATGTTTAAAATTAGAATCTAATATAAACAAACTTCCATCCGAATAATGCATCTCATCATAATCATCTCCTTCAAGATATGTTTGCATATCTTGTCCTGAGCCTGGATGACCCATACCACGAATCCAATTATGAATTGATGTATAATTTTTTAATTTCTCGTCTACTAAAAATCTTACCTGTAAATCATCAAAATTTATCTCATCGCCTGGTATCGGAATGTAATTCATCCGAGTAGCTTGAGTTGTAGTAGCTAAATTCATGCCAGGAACATTAACCGATTGACAGAAAAAAGCAACGTTTGGGTATTTTTTTAGCTGAAACTGAAATCCAATCCCCGACAGAAAATTCTGTGGACTATTAGGATTAGCAATAAAGTTAGCTGACATCGGACTTTTTTATTAACTATTTAGACAAAAAAAGAGACCCTTGTGGGGTCTCTTTAGAAGATATGTAATCAGAATTACATGAGGTTAAGAACTCTTGTACGTCTGTAGTATACGTTATCATTAGCAGTAAGAGCACCACTTCTCTGAGTAGTTCCACCTGCGAATGGGTTTGATACCATTCCGTAACGAGTCTTGAAGCCAATTTTTGGTTGGAATGTGTCCTGACCAATCGCTCTCACCATTTGGAGAGGAACGTATGGGCAATAGAAGAGTCCAGCATCATATGCAGAAGAACCCTTGTATCCCATGACGTAGTAATGATCATCTGCTATGTTTGCAGAATAAGGATCAACATAAACCTTGATACGTCCGTTAAGAACACCAGCGAAAGTTGACTCTGTATCGTCAGGAGATCCACTAGTTGAAAGAGCAGGAGTGTAATCAAGTACACCAGCCATGTTTAGAGCACTAGCAACGTCAGCAGAGCAGACGATGAAGTTACCCTTCCCTCTACGAGTCTCATGGCCGATTGCGTTTGCATCTCGTTCGATCTGATAGATAAGTCCTTTGAACTTCTCAACTGACCAACGACCATTACTGTCAACGTCTAAGTCGAATGAACCACTGTTTGCAACGTTGGACTGAGCACCAGGCTTAGCAACAACGTAGATAGTTCTAACAACTTCACGGTTGATTTCAGCAAGAACCTCTGTTGAGAGGATGTTCGCTAGTTCAGTTTCAGCATCAAGACCATGAATTGCTTTCAAGTCCTGAGCAAGTTCTAAACTGTACTCAGCTTTTAGAGCACGTGCTTTCGCTTCAACAGTTACTTTCTCGATGGAGAATGACATCTCACGGAAAGCACCTGTGTTATCTCCCAATCCCTCAAGGGTTGCGGTATTCATACCACCTGTAGCGGCGTATGCGCCAGGAGATGAGGCGTTAAGAACTGATGGGTTTGTTGCAGTTGTACCAGCAGCTGCAGAGTAAGCACCACCACCAGCAGAATATCCAGATGGAACCTCATCATAGAAGGTTTCATTCGTGAATACGTTAGGTGTTGCACCGTTACCGTCTCTGTCTGTACCACGATGAGCACGCATTGCGAAGATAAGTCCAGTAGGACCACTCATTGGTTGTACACCAGCAATGTCGTATGCCATCAACTTAGGCATAGAACGGCGGATCAAGCTGATCAATACTGGGTCGAAACCAGCAACAGGACCAGCACCAGCAGCAGAGCCACTGAAACCACCAGTACCAGCAGAGTTGGTAGGATCTTCATAAAGAACTGAGCGCTCTTCACGAAGGAATTTCTCTTGGTTTTCTAGAAGAATAGCTGTAACAGCTTTTCTATGATTATCTTTTACGTCTTCAAGACCTTTGTGTTCCAAAATTGGTTGCCACTTCTCTTGAAGTTTTTCCGAATTGTACATGTTAAGTATAACTCCGTTTAAGTTTGTTTGTTAGGAATCTTTATTATTTAGAAGGAAACTTACTTCCAACGATCAATTGCTGCTGAATAAGCAGACATTGGACCGTTTAGAGGTTGGTCTTCCTTTGTTTCTTCTGCCAGATCTTCACTCTGAGTAATAGGCGTACGAGGGAAATAACTTTCCTTCAATGTACCTAGTTTCTCACGGTAAGATTCTTCACTCTCAAACTCTACACTCTCGACTAAAGAGTTAAACTTTTCTTTTTGTGTTTGAGCAAGACCTTCGGATACTTCACTTACAATTCCATTTTTAATGTAACTTCCGAGTTCTTTGTTTAGCTCAACATTCTTTTCGATCTGTTCATTGAGTTTAGTTTCCATTTCATCAATTTGCTCGGTCATACCTTCGAGCACATCATATTTGTCATCTGGAATATCAATGTAATTTTCACTAAAGAGATTCTTCAAACCAGTGATGAACTCTTCTGTGATTTCATTGCGAAGACCTGAATCAATGGCGAGTTGGTTCTCTTTAACCCATTGTTCAGCAACATAATCTAAATGAGCATCTATACGAGCCTCCATTGATTCCTTGAGAGAATCAGTTTCCTTTTGGAGTTTCTCTTCATAAACGCCCTCAAACTTTTCGACTTGCTCAACGACTTTAGCTTTAACAGCAGCTTCAAAAATCGTAGCAGCCTTTTTCTGGAACTGTTCAGGTAGTTCCTCACCTTCAAGAAGAGCATTAACGTCTTGAGATACATCTACTTGAATCTCTTCGATAACTTCTTTCTCTTCTTCCTTGACCTCTTCGGCAACTTTACCTGATGCCTTTGAAGGTTTCGCCTTGATAGACTTGTCACCCTCATGAGCTTGCTTGGCAGCAGCGGCCTTACCGATAGACTTAGGATCGTCAGGAACCACAACTGGTCCACCGAGATCTTCAGCTCCACCAGATTGGCCTGGTGTAGGATCGGTCAATTTCTTTGGAGCCTTATCACCCGCTTCTGCGTTCTTAGTGATAGGATTAGACTCTTCTATTTGTTCTTTTTCTTTAACATTCGCAGCCATTTGGAAAATCCCCTTTGGAAAGTGTAGTATTTTCTAATAATATTTATCAAATTTTAAGGTTACGGAGTAGGTTTTCAAACGCTTTTAGCTTCTTCTCCGTCAATTGATCAACGTCTGCGTTGTCAATCGAACCTTTAACAGCAGTAATAGTAGATTCCTTCCAGTTTCCACTATTCCATATCCAGTCTTTACCCTCCATAATACCTTCAACAAAGGCATCGGGTGCGGATGGATCTGCAACAATATCAGCAGCGGTAGCTAACATGAAGTCATCTTGGACAACATTCACATCACCTCTCCTCTCTATTGAACCTAATCCTCTAGATGAGACACCGAGTTTAACACCTTCTGCTAGAAGGTTCTCAGCAATCTTACCCATAGGGGTTCCAAGAATTTTTGCTTTACCGATAAAGTTATTACCCTCTTGTTTCAAGGAAACAATTTTGTGTGATACTCTGTCTAGATTAATAGATGGACCATCAGGATGACCCAATTCACCTAGAGCTCTTCCAGTTGAAACATAACTTTCGTTGTAAGCATGAACTTCTCTCTGAAGAGTTTGTATAGGATATAACCTACCATTTCTATTAGTCAATTCTCCTTGAAGGAATACACCCTCAATGAAATGACTCTTCTTTCCATTACTTTCTTCGGTGAGAAAATTAACGTCAATTATCTCTTCAGCAATAAGTTTCATGATTGTTCCGTTTCAGTTTCTACAGTTTCATTTTCTGGCGCAGATTCAGGTTCACTTTGACTATCATCAACTTGAACAATGGGTTCTACCTTATCGTAAGCATCCGTATCGGGTTGCTCTTGATCAGGACCATTGAACATGGTTTTTGCAATCTGAGCTTTTCTCGCAGTAATATATTCGGAGCTCTTTCCATACAACGCATTATAAATTTTCTCGTTTGCATTATGATGATCTTTATTTAAGATATCTGCTACAATCGGGTCATTTATAATTTCATCCGTTGAAGGATCTTGAGCTACTTCAGGTTCAGGCATAATAAAATATCATGTATTACAACTATTATTTATCAGATATCGCCCTTACCGTAATCGCCTGGAGAAATCATAGAGGAAAATGCGGAGTCTAAATCACCCCCTGCGGATGGATCTCCACCACCTTCAGGAGCCATTTCTCCACCCTCCATTCCCATGGCATCCATTGCTGCCATTGGATCTTGAATTATTCCCATCTCTTTTTCTTTCTCTACCTGTTGATCTATTTCTTCAATTTCATCTTCAGTTTGCTTGAGTATCTGCCTGCGTACATAATCAACAGAGAAGTACTTACCGAGGAAAGGTTCTACCATATTGACTGCATTTAATCTCTCAGTCAACATCTCAGTTTCTTTCAATTCTGTGAAGTGATTATCAAAGATATAGTCGAATTGAATATCTTCTTTTAACTCTTCCCAATCATCTGGAGTAAGAATACCCTTCAATATTAATTGAGTCTTCAACATATCTAAGAATAATTCTGAAAAACGCTTTCTTAGACGAGCAACAAATTTAGCAAATTTTAATTCATCCCTAGTAATCTCATTTGTTCTACCAATAGTAAATGAAGATTCCTGTTCTAGTCTTGAGAGTGGAATGTTTAATGACTTATATAATTTCTTCTGGAAATACTTAACGTCTTCTAGTTCTCCAAGATTTTGTCCGCCTGGAAGTGTAGTAATTTCTGTTCCTCTACCACCTTCTCTACGAGGCAACCAGAAATCTTCAAGCATACTCATATGCTTTCTGTCATCTCTGATCTCACCAGTAGAAGAATCATAAACAAGTTTATTACGATAACGACCCATTACCTCACGGAGGTATTGTTCAGCTTTCATTTTAGGTAAATTACCTACATCAATATAAAATATTCTTCTTTCAGGTGCTCTAGAAATCCTGTATATAACTAGAGAGTCTTCAATCATTCTTAACTGATTGACAGACTTAATCGCTTTATGTAAAAACGATAAAACCATATTACGATTATGATCTTGTATACCTGATGGTACATAAGAGATTGCGTCATCTGCAATTTTAATTGCATTATTATCACTTCCCTTATATCCTCTAGGGAAGTAAAGATAATAATCAACCGTTTCACCATAGTCCAGCTTCATGCCAGTGTCTATAGATACTCCAGAATCTTTCTTATCCTTCTTAACTTCTCTTACTTTTTTAATCTTAAGTGCATCAATATATCTCAATTCTTTGATGCCTTCTTCTGGTTTATCAAAGTCAATTAGTTTATGATAAAAAATCCTACCATCAATATACCATCTACGGAATATCTGATGGGCTCTTTTATCAAAATCTAAAAGTCTAATTATATGTTTAAATTCTTCTCTAATTTTTTTCTTGATCTTATCACTAGCTTGTAGATTTGATAATTCTACATCTACTGGAGCATAGTCTAGATCACTACTAATAGATTCATTTATAATATCATCAATCGCAGTATCCGTTTCTGGGTGTAATGCAATTTCTCTATACTTACGAATAAATTCAAAATCGTTATTATGTCTACCAACGCCATCTAAGTCTAAGTACTGACCAAAATAGGCACCAGCGGCTACTGCCGAGGTGCCATCATCGCTATCTGGAGGAGCAGGAGAATAAACCTTCCCCTTTTTTGTCCTCTCCTTTATCGAAAATCCAAATAGTTCTGCCATTATTATAAAGGATTAAATTTCTATTCAATCCTATTTATCAGGCTTCCAAAGACGACTTTGTGACCTCGAAGTAATTATACTGGAATTCAACAGTAAATTCTTCAATTTGATCATTAGATTCGTATGAAAGATCAATCGCTGATAGTGAAGATGGCCATGCATCGTAGAAACGATAAGCACGAACTACTTCCAATCCATCAACGCCAGGAGCTTCTATATTGGATGGTGTCTTACTTGGTTTAATTCCATCACGACTTAGTTGATAAACAGTCATATCTCTAGAGTATGACTCTCCACCATCTGCCCCGTAACCGAGTTGACCAACGTTTTCTGTATGAGCATTAATACCCCTAGACCATTTCTCGAATGATTTACGGATATTGTACTCACCATCATTGATGACTGTTACTGACCAAGGCTCGAATGTCCTATCTCCAGCAACTTTCAACATACGTCCTCTATAAGGAACCTCGATAACTCCAAGACTAGAAGCGGGAATTTGTGCGGTCTTGACCATAAACTCCGCAGTCTCGGTAGCTGTCTTACTAGAATCTGATCCGATATCAACTATCCCTTGCAATGAAGGGAAGTTAAGGCGGACCAGAAATAAATTGGGGCGAGCACCGCCTTTTACCAATTTAGATTTAAATTCTGAAATACCTTTTGCCATGGTTTTTATACCTCTGAGTGTGTTTTATAAGATTAACCAATTAATTCATTGAAAGAAACACCCGTTCTTGTAGCAACGAAGGTAATAGTAATGAAGTTAATCGAGCGGGCAGGCTTGATGTAAATTTCGGCCTGGAACTCGTTGCGGTCAATGACATCGGGAGTGTTGTTGCTGTCATCACAGACAACTAAGAAATCGTAGATACCTCTTCGACCTTGTACATTCCTCAAGTATGGATCAACAGCTCCTTTGAAAGAAGATCTGGTGAGTTCATCATTAATCTCAAAGAGTTGGAATTTCGAGAATCTTGCGATGTTCTTTTCAAGTTCGATGAATAAACGGCGAACGTTAATTCTATCGAAAGCAGATGGAGAAGAAAGTCCAGTTTTGTCACCGAATAATACCACCCCTTGGCCAGGGAATGAAACTATAGGGTTAACTCTTGCAGTATACAGTCTATCTCTTTCAGCTTGTCTTGGTGAGTATGCAAGTTTAGTTGCATTTCTCAAGTTACCTCTGTTATATCCAGCAGGTGAGAACCAAGTCTCGGAATTTATTGTTGAACTAACGCATAGTCCAGCAACATCTGCTGCACATGGAACATAACGGTAAGTATCATTATACTTATCATAAATGTACTTGTAACCTGAATCAAATATTGCGTAAGAAGAACTTGATATTGTGTTGAAGAAATCAACAATGTTATCAGTTTTCTTAGTAGATGTATTGGAGTTTACTACATCAGTTCTCAATGGAGAAATGACTGCAATACAATCTCTTCTAGATTCTGCAATAGTGATTAGTTTTGATGCGACAGTTGAAGTAATCTTGCCTGGAATCAAGAAATCGATATCACCGAATTCTTCTGGATCATTTACAAGATCATAAGCATTCTCTACCGCAGAATAAATTGTTGCAGAAGAACCAGCCCAATCGTAATCAGCACCAGCACCAAGTTTTTTACTTACAATTTTATTGAAAATTGGGAATACATTATTTGCAGCATTGTCTCCAATTGAAGCAGTAGATGCAGAACCAGTAGAACTATCAACAGCAGTAATGTCAGCGGCTTGAGCCAATGCATCTTCACCACCATAGATGTATGCAGACTTATTCTCTAAAACTTTTCTCCAGTATGAAGTAATACCTTCTGAATTTTTTCCATCCTTTGCTTTAGATGCATATGTATGTGTCTCAATTAATGTGCCTGGATTACCAGTTACATTTCCATCTGTATCTATTAGAGCAATATGGAATTCGTCAAACTTACCACCACGAGCTTTTACAAATGGTGATGTGCCTGGTTGAGGAGCAATTGAAACCCACTTCTTACCAGATGCATATTCTTTTGTTCCGTAAACATCATTATTATCTAAAGAAACGATACTACCAATTACAGTACCACCATGACTCTTTAAAGATCCAGATCCAACAAATCTTTTTGTTGTATCTTCTAAAGTAATTTCTATTTTTGTAGTTGCACCAGAACCACTTATTGAATAAACTGTTCCATTAGCAACGTTATCTACTCTTACATAATCTCCTACGGATGGAGCAGAACCAGATACGTTTACAGTAAGTGCTTGATGAGCACCAACGTCAACCATTGAAACTGTAATTCCATTATGAAGTGTACCAGCATACTTAGCTGCAAATACCCATGCAGTAGTAGTCTGAAAATTTTCTTCGTAGTCGGACTGATTATTAATTAGAATAGCACCATCAGTAGTACCATCAGTATCGACATTAGCAGTTCTTAGTGCCAAGTCTGAACCAGAACTAGGTTCTCCTCCAGCAGGTCTAATTATTGCTGCGATACCACCGTACTGTATAACAGTTGCAGCCGCAAACCAAGATTCGTAATTATATTCGTCAGGACCTCCGAAGATGTCAACCAATTCTCTTTCGCTAGCTATATAAGTTACCTCGTCAGTGGGTCCCTTTTGTGCTGCGATAGCTATAACACCAATATTCTGGTCAGCCACATTAACGGTTGCTGTTAAATCAACCTCTTTAATTTTAACGCCAGGTGAAGCAAACGCCATGTTTTATTACCTCTATGAGATTTATTTCTCCTTATTATTTATTGTTTACTAACTTTCAGACGGGGAAACAGCACGTGAACACTACCAATCTGGATATGTCCAATCTGCAAAAGCTCTATCTTTCTTTCTACTCTCAACGACTCTTTTTATAGTACATAACTTACACTCATAAGAATATGCAGAAGCAAATGGTTTTCTATTTTTACGAGTTAAATAAAATTCTTCTATTAAATTTTTTTTAATACGACAAACTCTACATTCTCTTTCTTTAAAGAGAAGATGTTCTAATCCAAATTCCGAATCAAGATCCATTACTTATAATTCCACATATAGGAATCATCGTTCAATGTTACTCCTCCACCTTTATCTCCATATTCATCAACCTTCCAAATATCACCAGTTTCTTTTTCTACAAAAGTATCTTCATCTAAACCATCCAAAATAAAACCAAATGGAGCCATATCTTCTTCTATAGCTTCTCTTTGATCTTCAAAAATTCTTTTTCTGATATCATCAGAAGTCATTTCTTTAAAATAATCTGACGTACATAACCATGCAAATATAACAAGACACATAGCAAGGTCGTCATTACATCCTTCCTCCGCTTCAAATGATTGTTTCTTTTGAATGAAAGTTGTGAGTTCTGCAATTATATCATAATCACATAATATCAACTTGTCATCTTCTATTAATGCTTTAAGATTAGAACAACCTGTTTTCTTAACAGTAGATGTCATTTTGACACCCAATTGAGACTTATGAGAAAATCCTTGTCCTACTAATTGACCTGCCCTACCTCTCATAGCACACATCAATAAATTTTCATATTCTAAATCAAACTGAAGTATGTCTGCAACTTGACCACCTATATCATTAACCTCAACCATAATATATGCCATATTATAGTTCTTTGCAACATCATGTACTATATTAGGAAATACTATGGGTTTAATAGTATTGTTTCTATATTTACCTACTAACTTATATGGTATCTCTGTAATATCAATTAAAGTAAATGCTGAATAATCATTTGATACACCTCTGGCAACATCAACAGTCATTAGATATTGATGATCTTCTATAACCTTTTCATAGATATCTAAACCTTTACTTCTATTCAATGGTTCTTCATAAACCATAGTTTTTAATTTAGATGGTGCTATAAGAGTATCTACAGATCCTAAGAACTCACATTCAAATTCTTGTACAAACTGTCTCTCTGAAGTGTTAGCTATAGTTTGTGCTTTCCAATTAGCATCTCTGCCTGGAACTTGAGACCAATGAACTTCTGTTGTAGTGTATTCGTTCTTACCTCTTTCAGCATCATGCCACAGCTTATAAAACATATTCATTCCATTAGGAGTGGATATGATAATTACTTTTGTTGACTTACCAGACGTAATAGTAGGATAAACAGAACTAAAGAATTGTTCTGCAATATGGTTTGGAACGAAAGCGAATTCATCGAGGAAGATGATATTGAACGACATGCCTCGGACAGCACTTGAAGACGTAGAAGCAGCCAGTATCTTTGATCCATTTTCGAGTTCGACATTACCTTTATTCCATGCTAATATTCCGTGTTGCATCCATCTAGGTAGATTCTCATATGCTAATTGTAATCTAGATAATAATTCTCTTGATGTAGATGCTTTGTTTGCTAGTATACCAATATTAACATTATCCTTAAAAATTATATAATGTAGAAGATATGAAATAACAGTAGTTGATTTACCAGTCTGACGAGGGAGTTTAGCAATATTGAATCTGTTTTTATGAAATCTTTCTACCATCTCCTCTTGAAAGTCGTACATACTAAAAGGTACTAAACCTTCATCTAGAGAAACAATTTTTATATAATTTCTGGCAAAATAAACAGGATCATCCTTACATTTAAGAAACTCAATAACCTGTTCTTCCGTGAACTCCATAGGAGTATTGGCTTTCTTCAGGTTGGGATTACCTAGATATATGCTATCATTAGTAGACATTATAGAATCCTCAAATCATCTAAAATTGTTTTATACGCTTGTATAAGATTTCCTTTATCTTTCCTGAAAATATCTTTATCGAAACTCTCTCCGTCTTTCCAGAGTCGCATCCCGTCAGGTGATAGTTCATCAGCCAAGAGTAGATTGCCGTTAGAATCATAGCCAAACTCCAATTTAAAATCAACAAGTACAAGTCCTATCTCTAGGAATATTTCTTTTAACATATCATTAATATCTCTAGCTAGTATTTCCATATTACCAGCTATATCCATAACATTCATTTGTATCAATCTTTGATCTGTTAACAACGGATCATCTCTTTCATCATCTTTCAAATAGAATTCAACTAATGGCCATTTAAATTCATAACCTTCTTCTATTGTTGTTTCACGAACTATAGATCCTGCTGCTATATTTCTAACTACTACTTCTAATGGAACAATATCAACCTTCCTACATATCATTGACCTATTATCATTCAGATTGATATAGTGGGTTTTAACTCCTCTATCTTGTAATTTTTCAAAAAGAATTTTAGAAATTTCACAACATACAGAACCTTTATCTTCTACCCATAATTCCTTCCTACCGTTACCAGCAGTAACTCTATCCTCATACCGTATGAGAACTTGATTGGGTTCAGAAGTACTGAAGACAGTCTTCACTTTTCCTACTGTTATTGATTCAATCATTTTTATACTTCTTGATACTTTCTTCCCATTCCTTTAAGGAAGATGAACAATCAGGTGGTTCAGGATCTTTATAACCCTTTATCCGTTTCCAATCTTGATACATCGCCTGCATTATCCAACTCTGGGATAAACTCTTCGGACCATGTTCCAACAGTTCTATCTGTAATGATTTTAAACGCCATGATGCAAGATCTATATATTCAGATCTCCAATTATGTTCGTCATTTATCTTTTTTTCTTTTTCCATAAATTCCTCACTTAGATCATGTACTAACCACCAAGCCATTAATATTCCTCCGTTGGGATTTCCCAGTCAGCATATACACGCCGACCAGTCTTACCATGTGTGTCAATATAGGTTTGATCGTTACTCGACCAATGACCCAAACGAACGCCTAATTTCACGTAGGCTCTCAAAATTTTTCTGTTTAGTTCCACCATCATAAGCCCATGCATAACCTTCTGTAATCATTTGTTCGTTGAGTGACAATTCTGCGTCCCCAATGTATAACCACCCAAGAAGCCGACCATACTTCCCAGTGCCGCCGACAAGCTCAGTACGAACAGAGAGCTCATCATCGCCAGCAATGGTAGTTTCCAATTTTTCTTTAAGCCAGTTTGTCGCATCGATTCCTAGTGCCTTCTCTTCCAAGTCTCTTGTTCTCTTCTCTGGCGTATCAACGCCTGCAACTCTAACTCTTTCTTTCTTGTATAAATCAAACCCAAGATCAATGGTAACGTCAATAGTATCACCATCTAAAA
>Ga0208749_1000022_pt1 | contig 37122 bp, 53 predicted proteins | sample Knorr_S15_td_DCM_FD_185601 | JGI IMG/M metagenome (GOLD analysis project Ga0208749, IMG submission 185601) | Marine microbial communities from Southern Atlantic Ocean transect - Knorr_S15_td_DCM_ad_63m_LV_B (SPAdes) (version 2) | ecosystem: Environmental > Aquatic > Marine > Oceanic | place... | reverse complement strand
TAATAAGATGCTCTCGATTGTCGTCATTCCAAGGTTTACCTTGAAACACCATCTTCTTAACAATCTCAAGAAACTCACCAGACTCAGCAGCAAGCCCAACGCCAGCAGTGGTAAGACGTTCAATATTTGCACCCTCTCGGTCAAGTTCACCCAGACGGTCAGCAAGACTGACAAAATCCTTAGAACTATTGCTTGTGACAGCATCCACGAAATCAGTGTACTTATCAAAATCTACAGTCATAATTTATACGTTCCATTCAGCGAATTTACTTAATCGATTTTTTGTTTCAGAGAACTGAGGCATCTCTTCTTCTTCAGCAGATGAATTTAGAACTGATGTATCCTCAGCAACATCATACAGCCTCATCTTAGATCTGTCAATACCTATCAAGAATTTCTTGTTAGAGGTAGGATCATTGTAACGATTCTTTAGTTGCTTAACTAACAATCTGTTTTGGGATTCCAATTCCTCAGTAGATATGAGAGCGAACATAAGATCAGCAGTAGCAGGGAGTCCAAAGGATTCTGAAGTGTCAGTGAGGTCAGGATCACTAGACCCATAACCAGCACGAGTAGTTTGAGTAGCACTAACAATCGGTACGTTATGCTCGACAGCAAGACCCCGAAGCTCCTCAGCAATCGCTTTAACATAAGTGTAAGAATTAACAACAGCACCTTTATATCTGGAACTAGCACAGATATTAAGGTAATCAATGAATATTATATGTGGTTTGAAATCTTTTTTAAGATTCAAATCAGATAAAAGTGCCTTGAAATGACCAGCATGTGCTGATGCAGTAGGATATTCTTTAATGATTAGTTTACCCTGAGTCTTTCTAGCAATCTCCTGTACCTTAGACTTATACAGAACCTCTGGTAGTTCTGGTATATCCTTGATGTTACAGTTTAAAAGATTTGCGTCAATTCGTTCAGCAATTTTCTCCTCTGCCATCTCACATGTAATGTAGAGAACGTTGCTGCCCTCTGTGAGACAGGCACTAGCCATGTGGCACATGAATAGACTTTTCCCGACACCTGTACCAGCAAGAGCGATGTTGAGAGTCTTATTAGGTAGACCACCTTTCGTAATATAGTTAAACTTTTCCAGATCAAAGGGAATTTTTTCCTCTGTTTTATGGTAGAAAGCATATCTATCTTCAGATTGTTCAATGTAGTCATGTCCTATATGTTCATCAAAAGAGACAGCCAAAGCATCTTGAAGGATGCTAGGGATAGCACCCTTGTCTAGCTTGCTGTCTCCACCGTCAGCAATCTTGATCGATTGCATGAGTGCAAGATATATAGCACGGTCTTGACACCACTTTTCTGTAGCGTCCACCATCCACTCAAAATCCACCCATTCGTCAGTGAGTCCACGTATAACCTCAAGTGATTGGTTAAATGTATCTTCAGTTAGATCAGTACGATTCTGTAAATTAATAATGATAACTTCCTGAGTAGGAACCTTATCATATTTTGCAGAGAAGTCAGAAATCTCTTCGAAGATAACTTTCTCATGATATTCTTGAAAATAATCAGGCTTAAGGAAAGGAACTACCTTACGATAGAACTCCTCAGTGAAGAGAAGGTTACGTAAAATAGTTTCCTCAATCCTTTCAGTTGCCATAAGAATACTCCTGTTGTGCTGCTTCTTCTAGTTGTGCCATTACTTCGTCTGTGAAGTATTTCTCAGGATCACTGAGTATAGACTTAGGATAAACATTAGAGTCACCAATTTTGATACGGTTCCCCACCCTACTGAATACTCCATACTTCTCACCAAGCTCCAAGAGTCCGTAATAGCGGTCCAATCCACGTTCGTCAAAGAATAATCTGGTAGCAACTTTAGAACCCTCCTTAGTAAAGCGAGATTTCTTGGACTCACACTTAATGATGTTACCCACCAAGTCTGTTCCTTCCTTCTCTTTTGATTTGGTTAAGAATATTATAGTAGATGCAGCGTACTTTAGTCCAGCACCACCGCCCATTTCTTTAGCTGGCACATAGCTCCCAATCACATCATAAGTGTGGTTGGTCACTAGCATAGGAATACCTGCCTGTCCTAATTTAAGGGTCAATACTCTAAAAGCACCCTTAATTAACTGTGATTTGGTCATGTCCCTGACCTGTTTATCATTGGTGATGTCTTCCATCTCCTTTGATGTACTAAGCATACCAAGACTGTCAAGAACAAACATCAATGGTTGACGCTTATCCTTTGGTTCCTTCATATACTTGTCAACAATCCTTGTTGCTTGAGTCCTGAACTCTTCTATCGTAGCAACAGGGAAGATGACCATACGCTTAGAATCAATTCCTCTTGATTCAATGATGTCTTTGCTGAGAGCAGACTCAGACTCAAAATAAATAACCCCACCGTCGCTGTTGTTAGTAAGAAAGTTACGTACAACACTAAGTGCAAAGAAAGTTTTTCCTGTTGAGGATTCTCCAGCGAGTGCTGTGACTTTGTTAGAGGGGATACCACCGAAAAGAGAACCACTAACGACAGCGTTGAAAATATAAGAGCCAGTATCGACAAAACTGGATGTATCTCCTGCAGCCACTCCGTCACTGACTCTACTTGCAAATTCATTCCCACTATCTTTGATTACACTATCTAGGAATCCCATCGGTTACCTCACTTAAGTACATATTTACGTATGAGTAGTCCTTACTCATCAATTTTGCATATGATCTAGCAATATCCTGTTCCTCAAAGCATTTAAGGTTGCTTGAGTCTGTGGTGGATACTTGATCGTTAGTCCAACTCACCACCCAAAGGCGTTTATTCATTCAAAAAAGCTCCCTAATGTAATTTTCTTTTCATGTGTCCATCCTACACACTCTAGCACATTTTTCAAGGGCTCGAGGAAGGATTTCTCGTATTGTGTTTGATAGTCCACATACTTCTGGATACCAAACTCATCTGGAATCTCAGTAAAAAAACTGATGCAGTTCTCATGGATAGGATTTGGTGTCTTCAAGTACATGAACTTGATCTTCTCACCTTCCTGTATCCGTTGATGCTTGTTTTCGATCCCATACTTTTTCAAGTAGTGGTTGTAGAGGAGTGCTCCCCTGACGTGGATCGGTGTGCCTTTACTATAGATGTCAGTTCTGTGCTTATATTTTTCAAGGTTGTTAACACCTCTTGGGAATGCGACTTCCTCGTAGGGTCTATTACTTGTCTCTGTTCGCACGTCATTGACAAATGAGATAAGTTCATCATTTGTTTTGCCGATAATGATCTTAAATGCTGCATATAATTTATCCCTGAAATACTGAGGTGTTGAAGACCTCGCTGTTTCCAATCCCATGATCTTCATCTTGGGTTCTTTGTATCGGACTCCTTCCGAGTCCCACACGTTAAGTATGTATCTTTTCTTGGCAGTCCATATACCTCTATCAGCAATGTTCTCCCTCTTCATGATCATCTTTTGATCATACGCCGAAACATAATCCGCAAGCTCCTGATAGGACTTCTCAATGAACGGTTCCAACCTATCTTGGCAGACCTTATCAAGTAACTCAACAATTTTATTCTTATCGTCAGACTTATTACCAAAAAATTTAGTAACAACAGGTCCGAGATTAAGATATATTGAGTCGGTGTCTGACGCAATGACATAATCCACTTTATCTGTAGAGAGTAGTTTATTTAGATACTCATTCATCTTGTTCTCAATCCACCTGATTGAGACCTGTCCAGATAAAGTGATTGCTTCGGCATTAGCGAGACGATAATAACGGAAGTGTTCATTACCGATAGCACCATAAGCAGAATTAAGAGAGATCTTCTTTGCCATCTGAATGTTATTACACCTAGCAATCTCTTTCGTGAGTTCAACTGATGGATTCTTCTCATACTCTTGCTTCGCCTTAATCATTTTCTTCTTGAATATGACCCTAGAGTCATACATCTTCTGCATCATCAACGGCAGGAATCCCTGCACGTCCTTCCTGTACTGTGCTCCATTAGCACACACAGCAAACTCACCATCTATCTCAGTCTCTTTCTTTAAGATCCCTTCAACATTGGCACTACTGTGTCTAGTCTCCCAGAGGGTCTCTGGTGAGATGTTATATTGCATAATAAGATGAGGGTACAGGCTATTGAGGTCAAAATTGACCACCCAATCATAGCGTCCCGTTTTTGGTTCCTTGACATAAGCACCTGCGTATTTGGCATCCTTTGTTGCTTCCTTCTTTGGAGGAATAGCAATCTTTCTTTTATTTAATTCACAATAAATGTAGTTGTCCCACATTCTTACCTGTGAAAATACATCCTCATAGTTCACCTTAGCATCATATGCCATAGTGTATGCAAGTTCAAGGAGTTTCATCTTGTCATCAAGTTGGTCTACCAACCTAACGTCATGGATGTTGTAATCAATGAACTTCTGCCAGTCCTTTTCATAGAACTCTTTGAATGTATCAAACTCAGAGTGATCTAACTTTCTTGCTCCAAGTTCAACCATACAGATGTGATCCAACCTATAGCTTTCTTGGTTTGTATAAGTGAATTTCCTGTATAGTTCGAGATAGTCCAGAGTTGAAATTCCTGGAAGATCGTAAGCGATTTGTCTCCTTCCTTTAATGTAGATTTCCCTCGAAGATATAAGCTTCCAAGGACTAAGAGACTTAGCAGCTTTTTCACCGAGTATCCTGTCAATACGCCTAGCGATATAGGGAATATCAAACAGCTGTACGTTCCAACCCGTAATAACATCAGGACAATTCTCATTCCAATACTGCAAAAATGCTGTCAACATGGACTCTTCTGTTCTGAAGTGCATGTAATCTACATCATCATGCTTGTTATCAAATGGTCTTGCACCAAAGACAACAATGCGACCAGTGTAAGAGTCCTTAATACTGATCGCTAATATTTCTTGGTCTGCTGAATCGATATCGGGAAACCCATTCTCAGCAGCAGTTTCAATATCGATGTTAAATACACGTATCTTTGACGTATCATACTTGATCTCATCCTCTGGATGTTCTTCAGTAATATACTGATAAAGATACCGAGTGTTCCCATAGATATCAAAGTCGGGAACTTCCTTATAGTCTTTAATAAATTCTTTAGCAGAATTGATGGAACCCATCTTCATAGGTTCCACACAATCCCCTTCGAGTGTACGCCACTCAGAATAATTCTTTGTAGGAACATACAGGGTGGGATTAAAACTCACCCTGTATGCGAACGCACTACCTGCTTCATAACCACGCACTAGCAAACGATTGCCAGCTTGTTCAACGTTTGTGTAGAACTTCATTCAGATTCAATGTAGCGAGCGAGCACTTTTTTACTTGGGTCTACCAAGACTAGTATATCAGATGATCGTATAACAACTTCATTGTCCTCAGAATAAGGAGGCCATGATATTAATTCACCGTCATCTTTTACCTGTTTAGGGTGGGATAGTACACAGTCTGGATCACCAAACTCTACCCCACCCAGTTCCTCAACTCTCGCTACTATCCACTGGTCCCGCAGTAGCAGCAGCTGCACTCGATTCTCCTGTTGTTCCTCCGCCATTTAAAATGTCCTCTCCATTATTAGGTAGGAAACTTAGATCAACTCCAGCCTCCTTCAATTTCTGTACATAGTTTACCATGATCTCTTGGTTTGGAGGCATGGCAGTCACCACATGTTGTGGGTTTAGTCGGAAATCTTCATAGGGTGTGAAGACATTCCAACGGCGATAGTTCACACGATACTGAGCTTCGGGAGTCCCTTCAACACCTTCTACCTCAAGTTCTGTGATCAAAGGATATAGCATTTGATATGCTACAAACTTATCATCCTCACGAACCTGAGAGAAGTTGCAGATAACGTTCTCTCCTGACGCTAATGTAACGATGCGAATATTGTGTTGAATTGGTGCAGTGGCTGCACCAGCAGCTGAATCCGTCATAATTTAATTTCTACGGTTTTTATAGTATACAGTATATTTAATCAGTTGTCAAGTCAAAGCCAATCTTTCCTTGCATGATGCTCTGGAATGATTTTGCCTAGTCTAACAGATAGAAGACCATCTTGAAACTCTACAGACGTAATTTCTACATCATCTGAAATAGTCCACGACCTCTTGAAAGATCTCTGTGCTAGTCCTCTGTGATGGTATTCTGTTTCTGTGTCTGTGGGTTCTTTCTTACCTTCCACATGTAGTTTACCATACTCTGTGTAAACTGCAACCTCTTCTTTCTTGAAACCAGCAAGAGCGATCTCTAGTTTGGATTCGATGTTGTTTACAGATACCAGATTATATGGTGGATAGTTATCTGTTGTTGCATTAAAAAACCCATCGAAAAAATCTTCCATTCCGATGGAGTTCTTATTAATTCTGTCTAGTAGCTGTGGTAAATCCGCAGCATGATACCTTGTTATGTTACCCATGATAGTTCTCCTTATTAAGCGAGTGTGTTTGTGTCCCTTACGGCGACACTACTATTTAATCACACTACAACTTAGTTGACAACAGGATTATTTTCGCAAGATCCGTATCAGAAGTTTCGGTTTTCCTGATATATTTGAAGTTGTATTCATTAAAAAGATCGAAAGCTAGGGTATACCGAACCTTAGAACTTTGATTAGTATCAACTCTATGCTGTAACCATGAAGGAAATAAAGTGACAACACCTGGTTCATTCTTAACTTGGAAATACCCATGATATAAACTGAACAATGGTATCCAATAGTCTGTAGTAGTCCATGGATTAAGGTTATGTAATGCCATGTTTCCACTAACAAAAGCATTCTCATGTAAGGCATGGGAATGCATTCCAATATTTTGTCCTGGTTCTACTCTAGCAAACCATCCTCTAATCCATATATCTTTTCTATCTAAAGGTTTTATATCAACACCTTTACAATACTCATCGTAACTATCGTAGATACGATCTCTTAATATTTTAAAGACTGAATGAGACCAAGTAAAAAGATTGTACTTAGTCCATAAAGATTTCCAGTTAGCAGCAGATAGAAACTTTGACTCCTCTATCTGACCCAAGTAAGACTGGTTTGCTATGACTCTTATTTCTTTTGCGAGTAAAGAATCATACTCATCACAAAAAACATGTGCATCTACGTAAGGTGCAAATGGTGATTTAGGTTCCCAAGTTTTCCAACGGTGTATCTTATCAGTTTGTTTATGAATTACAAGATGATTAAGATCATTATCAATGATTTGCATTATGAAGGGTCTGTCTTCTTCCTACCAATATTATACTTACTTTCTAATGTCCAGTCATCCTTTTCTTTGAATGCTAGAACCTTAATTTGATTGAGAGGTGCTAGGTCAACGACCTTATCAGCATCAGATATCTTAATCAAACCCCAGTCAGATAACAACTGGATAATTCTGTTACGACGTTGTACATCGTTAGTACTTAAATTTGTTTTCTTACCATCAAGTGCGAACAGTTCTTTGAAGTGAACTATAAAATACTTGCCCTGCTTATGTAGAATATGACAGGACTGATAAATCTTTTTTTCTTTACGAGATGCTACACCAATCCTAGTTAGAGTCTCTCTGACCTTTAAAAAATCATCAGGTTCACTCAGTAATACTTCAATCATGTCTGATTGTTTCCACTGGATCTCAGTTTCGACGCTCATTTTTGCCACCCTTTCTCAATGAATATTTGATATGTTCAAGTTGATCCTTTGTGAGAATTCTGAGTGCTTGTAGAGCCTTATCATCATTATAACCATAATACTCTTTAACTACATCAAGATAATCAATAGAATCTTTACGTGCCCATGGCGAAAAACGCTTTCTAGGCTTCAAACTATTTATGTAAAAGTCATACTGCATCTTCTTAGGAAGATGGGAAGACTTATTGATTTCATTGGCATAAAGAATAGCATCAGTGAACGATGAAAGACATCTGTTCACGATGTAAGGGGTGTATTTTTTCTCAGCATCAACATCACCATCCATCAGGTTCTTCTTCGATTGATTGATGGAGTACAAATAATCTTTAAGTTGATACATGTCAGTCGTGCTTGTGTGCTATACCCAGTTCGTGCATCTTAGAATGTTCTGCAATCTCATCTCTGAGATCCTTACCACCAGATCCAAACGTCATGTAGATACCATAGGCCATAAGTACCACCACAAACAAACCCATGAAAACTGCAAAGGCAGGACCAGCTGCTAGATGACCGTGTGGGATGATAGTACCATCAGCATTCTTTACCCATGTTCCTGGTAAGAAATATACTGGTGGGTTTGATAGAAATATCATTTGGAATCCTCCTGTTTTTTCCAGTGTTTGATTAGTAAGAGAAGTTCTTTGATACGATCTTCTGCTACTTTAATTTTTTCCTTTAAGTTACTCATTTGAATGATGCATTCACACCCATAACTTTAGCGTTAGGATTACGAGCAAGTGCGACTTGTCTTGCTTCTTGATAGTCACGTGCCTGTACTGTCTCTGTAAAGACTGTTCCAGCAACGTATAGTTTTACTTCACATTTCATAATTTAAAAGGACTAACTCCTTACGGGACGCTTGATCTTTATTATAGCACCCCACAGACCTCATGGTGTATGTATGTGCAAATTCCGCAACTGTCCACTCCTTGAACCTGTCCTTAACAATTTGATCAGAATTGTAAGAGATCAGCATAGGTGAGGTGTATTCATCACAGTCCTTTGCGAACTTATCATGGTCAAATCCTTTATGCATACCACCCTTCTTACCATAGAGATTGTCTTTGATATCATATGGTGGATCCATGTATACAAAATGACCCTTCCTATCCCAGTCTGCTGTTAGAAGTCTTTCGTAGGAGTGGTTGGTAATGATCCAGTTTTGGATGAGCTCTTGGTATCCCACGAGTCTTTCAATCCCTCGAATGGAGAAGTTGGAATCCGATGCTTGCCCTGAAAATGAGGAGCACTCAGTGAGACCACTGAAACTGCACTTATTAACAGTATAAAAAGCAACTGCTCTTTCGAAATTCGATTTTTCTTTATCATTAATAACCTCCTTCATAGATTGAAACAAACATCTTGCTGAGTCTTGGTTACAATAAGTAGCCTTCAGACTCAGCAATTCTTGTTGTAATTTTTCACCATCATGTTGCAGTTCGCACCAGAAATTATACAGAGGTTCATACAGATCATTAACCCAGATCTGTAAATGAGGATACCTCTTCGTAAGTTCTAATGCTACTGAACCACCACCTATGAACGGTTCTCTATACTCTTTTACCTGGGAAAGGTCTGGGAGGTATTGGAGTAGCTTTACTACTGCTCGACTCTTCCCTCCTGGATAGCGTAGTGGTGTCTTCAGTGATTTTTGTGTTGTTGGCATTGTAAGGGTTTGGTCTCTTTAATTCAGTCATGGGAAACTCCACTTGCTATATTAATTTAGCACACTTTATCGGAATTCGCAAGTCATCATTATTTCAGTCAGACAAGCAAGCATATTGATCTCTTGATCAGGTACGTTTGAGATATCTCGCATATACTTTGCGATAACTAACACCGCTTCAGGAATTGAATTGGGTTTTAGGACATCATACAAACTGTCATAAATCTTACGCATAATCATGCTAGGGTCATTGTCCATGTGTTGAACCACCCATGTTTTAACAGTCTTAAAATCTTTCTGCTTCAGCGATACAAGAAGATCGTCAAAATTAACATCAGCGACATCAACGAGTATAGCAGAGTCAATGGATCCATTAGCAGCATAGCGTTGACACTCATTGATAAGCCTACGCCAATCAGGATAATACCTCCTAATAAGTTTAGCCAGAACTTTATCTTCAAATGTAACATCTTCTTTCTTCAAAATAGTTCTAAGTCTTTCAAAGAATTGACCCTGTAATACTACAGACTGTCCATTCTTTACACGAAAATCAACAACTGTACACCTAGAGTGTAAGGGTTCAATGATCTTGTTAATAAAGTTGCAAGTAAATATGAACCTACAATTATTATGGAACTCCTCCACAGCAGCTCTAAGCGAGAGTTGAACATCGTTGGTTGTGTTGTCTGCTTCATCTATAATAACGACCTTGTGGGACGCTCCAGAGGTCAGTGAGACCGTTGAAGCAAATGTTCTGATCCTGTTTCTCACAGTGTCAAGGAACCTACCTTCATCAGATCCATTGATCATAATATAGGATGCACCTATCTGATCACAGAGTGCTTTAGCGATGGTAGTTTTACCAACACCAGCAGATCCAGTAAGTAGGAGATTAGGTAGTTCGCCTTGAGAGACGAATCCCTTGAATACATCCTTGATAGTCTGAGGGAGTATACAGTCATCAATCACTTTTGGTCGATACTTCTCGACCCATAAAAAATCTTTGTTCATTAAACGCACCAAGTAACCCAAGAATAACGTATGCCACTAGTCACTGTCGTGACTTCGTGTGGAAATAAAAACACTGAAGGGAACGCTACAACATCACCCTTCTTCAAATCTACCCGATGCTCATTCCAAAATAGAAGTTCTCCACCTTCATAATCATCGTTAAGTACACCAATCAAACTAGTGGTGGGTATACCACGAACCTTACCATCAAACATATCATGGATATGATCATGGTGTGGTTCAATAGATTCACCAACAGAATACTTGTTGAACTTCATGTCACCTGTAGTTGACCAGAAAATATCAGAATTGGTATTCTCTTTAACAAAATACTTTTTGTTATATTCTAGACAAAGATCTCTGATATATGGGAAGACTTTCTGGCGACACTTTTCATTCTTTACTGTTTGAAAATCTCCTTTACTATAAGAAGATTTTTCCTTTGCATCGTACCAACCATGATCTTCCCACCTATCTCTCTTATCTAATCTCTTGATTACAGAATCACATACATCCTCTGGTAGAAGATTCATTTTAAAAATGTAATCTTTAAGATGAGGATATTTTAAACTCATGCTGGTTCTAGTGCAATGTAGTATGTGAGATCTGTATCACGATTAGTCCACTCAGAAATCAACTGAGAAGATACCTTCACAGAATAATTACCTGGTACTAATCGAATGTTCTCAATCTTTACATCAAGTGAGAACTCACCCTGAAAATCTCCAGATGCATTCTGCTCGAATGTATTGCTGGTATCATTCTCCTTATCTCTAAGAATCAATCTGATGCTTCCGTCTGTAGTATCAAATGTAAGATCAGGTAGATCATATACAGATGATGCTTTCTGTAAAGCAAACAAATCCTCAGCACTAATGTCAAAGGAGATATCTCCACCAGGAAACTTTACATTTTTCTCAGGTGCAGACTTGAGCGTAATCTCAGGGTCACTAAAATAATACTTAGCAGAGCGACCACCGCTACGAATAGTGACAAAATCCCCAGAGGTGAAGTCCAGTTGAGGATTGTCAAACAAAGAAATACCTGAAAGAAACTGGCCAAGATCATATATAGCGAAGTCAGTTGGAAAGCTTTCTTCGCTGGTGTACTTAGCAAGGATGTTTTCGGCATTGCTGATGGTTCTGATAACATTACCTTTCCTAAAAACGATAGAAGAATTAATCGTACTGTAATTTTTAAGTACGTTTAATGTTTGTGTCGATAGAGTTACTTGACTCATTTGTCGTAATCAACTGTGAATGATGTGGATCCAGTTTGCATGGATGCTGCTTTAGCAGCCTTGTCATTAAAGTGTAGTAGGAGAAGACCATAATGGATGATCTTAATAATGTCCTTACGTGCTGATCCTTTACGATCATATCGTGACGCATACTTGAGGACGTTACTCCTACAGAATGCTTCAGCATCACCTACAGAATCAATAAGGTCAAGAGTCTGAACGTTACCGACAGAATAATGACCTCTGTAAGTTTGACTGATATAGTCACCGATCTCCTTCAGCAGTTCTGCTTCATTGTATTTCATCAAGGTGTCCATACATAATTAATGTCTTTATAATAGCACTCTTTCTCCGAACCGTCAAGATTTAATATTGAAATCTTATCGTCATGGACATTGAGTACCCTAGCAGACGCACCTCCCTTAAGGGAGATGACACTGCCTATGAATCTACAATCTGTTTGTTTGATCATGACTCCTCCTGCTCTACATCACCGTCAATCTTATCATAAAGATCTAAGAATGACTGCTTAGTCTCATCATCGAAACGATTGATGCAAAGTTTGATTGCTTTCATACGATCCTGCCAGATTGCGAATGCACGAATCACGTGTACCAATCTACGAGTTGAAATAACCTCATCGATACCACCATCCTTAAATGTCCTACGGATGATGTCTGCCCAGTTAGCAAGGTGTACACAGAACTCTTCATCAAGAGCACCTAGATTACCTGAAACCTTCTCAAGAATCTTTTGTTCTGTCTTAACAGATGGATACTCCTGTTCGAATGTCAAAGCAAATCTCTCAAGGAATGCTTCATTCAATACATTAGTACCAATGAATCTACCATCCTCAGATCCTTTACCTTTGGTATTTGCTGTTGCAATAACATTAAAACCTGGTGCTCTCTTTACATACCTACCAATCTTTTTAAGGAATACACCCTTACCTTCTAGGATAGATTGCAAGCATAAAATCTTATTTGATGCGAGGTCAACTTCATCAAGAAGTAGAACTGCACCTCTCTCTAGTGCTTCTACCACAGGACCATTGTGCCATGCAGTTTGTCCATTAACAAGTCTGAATCCACCAATGAGATCATCTTCGTCTGTTTCAATGGTAATGTTAACACGAATGAGTTCTCTATTTAGTTGAGCACATGCTTGTTCTACACCTAGAGTCTTACCATTACCAGAGAGTCCAGTAATGAATGTAGGATAGAAGAGCTTACTGTTAATGATCTTCTTTACATCAGAGAAGTTACCGAAAGGAACAAAGTTTGGATCCTTTGCTGGTACTAGGTTCTGTACTTCCTGTGGAATCACAGCAGGAGCACTGATCTGACGCTCAAGATTTTCTTTTACTTCTTCAAGTGACCATGTACCACGCTTAACATAAAACTTACGCAACCTTTTGGTTGTAGATGCATACTTCAATCCAAAATGTGCTGCTGCTTCACGTACATGATCTGCATTTACTTCTGTACCATTCTTCTTGGTAAGGTAGTTGACTAATGTCTTAGTTGTCAGTGGGTTCTTTGCTGGCATTTGCTTTGTTGTTTGTTATGTACTTATGATAGCAAGAAAAAACCCCCTGTGAAGGGGGTGTGTGTCACTTTTTCAACTGGATCACTGTACCATCTTTTGTGGTTACAGTTGCTTCAGTGAACCTATCAATGATACGATCTACAACAGAGAATGCATCGGGTGTAGGTGGTGTAATATCCTGCTTGAAAGCATATACAGGTTGGGGTGCTTGTTTCTTCTCTACTGGAAGAGTTACCTCCTCGTATATATCGAAGGGGAGTTTAATCTGCTCTTCTGATACTTGCTTGGAACCAGCAAAGTATGAAGGGTGTGATATTCGGTAGTCTTTGAAGATAGGATCTTCATTCTTAGTTGTATTCCAGATATAACTAAGACGCTTTGCTACGTCATCCCAATCCTTCTCTGTCATTTCATCGAATGCAGTAGGATAGTTTTCCCTGAAGTATGACTTGGCAGCCTTCTTCAGAAATCTTATCTGAGTTCCGTTAGGACGTTGACGAATTTGCATTTTTAGTGCATGGACAAGTATCTTTCCATTATGAAGAGTTTCATATTGGCGATACTCTCTGCACAACTGTTTGAGTTTTCTCATAGATTTTGTGAGATTTGGCCTGTTTGAATTAGTATAAAGCCGAAAGGGGAAGTTGTCAAGCAACGTACCCCACAAATGAATTCAACAGTTTCTTGTTTGTTGACTTCGACTTTAACATTTTTTTGAAAGCACGTGAGATGTCTGCCTTCTTTGCTCCTGATTCTACCTTGAGTTCGGTATCACTGTCAAGTGCGGTTTGCTGTATAGCATAGAGAGCAGTGTATCCAAGTGGATTTGGGATGATGCAAGACTTGTCCTTTCTCCACTGTGACTGGATTCTATCGTAGTTGTAGTTGTTATCAGAATATCTGTTAACAAACTCACTAAGACGACTGCCACTAAGGATTCTAAATCCAAGAACATTAACACCAGGATTACGATCTCTAACTTGAACGATTAACTGGTTAGTTAAACCACAGTAATTATCTGAAAGTGGTTTGTATACTCTACCAGTCTTACGATCACGTAGTGCATTCATTACACCGATTGAACTAACATAGATCTTATCATCCTCATATTCCCTATGAGTCTTTCTACCGTAACCTGAACGTGCTCCTTCACCATCAGTAAGAACGCATACGTTTACTTTCTCAAGATCATTCTTCTTTCTGAAAGATGGAATGATGTAGTTAAGCATTACGATTGCTTCATTTAATGGTGTACCAGATAGTTGCATACCTTCTGGAACATTGTAGCATGATCCACGTAACTCATGTGCATATGTGCAACGATAGATGTTCTTGCACTGTCTCTCATAGTCACGTGAATTACTACGTGATGAGATGATATTCATTAGATTGAATTCACCCTTTCTGATATGAAACTCACCTTCTACAGGTTTGTTTGTAGTAGGATCATCATGATACCAGTAAGCACGTGCTTCAGGATTGTTATCCTTAATCATGTTAACAACTCTCCACTCATTTGTGAATGCATAAACTTCGAATGGGATGTTAACCTTCTTGCAGAATGCAGTCAAGTTTAATACTTGCTTCAATGTTGCATGAAGTTGATCTGACATAGAACCAGACCAGTCAAGAAGGAAAAGTAAACCATGATTCTTACCATCAGGTACTACAGAGATCTTCTTAAAGATATCTTCATTGTACATGTAAGTATGAAGTTTAGTTGTATCAATAACTCCAGTCTTAGAAGTTGTAGCACGAGCATAAGCACTAGCAGATTTACGGCACTCGAATTCTTTTACGAGATAGTTAACTTCTTTCTGTGCTGATTGTCTGTACTCTCTATAGGATTGGTCTGCATCCTCTAGACCATGTTGCTTCCAGTATACAGTACCATCTTCACCCATAGAAACTCTTGGTGGTTCTTGTAATGCGAAACGTGAATCGATCCAGTCATGAACCTCTTGCCAGTCAACAAGATAATCATCCAACTTAAGGTTAGATGGAATCTCAAAGTAACCAATGTTATGTGCTGACTCTGTACTTAGATTCTTTGCAGCAGAATCAAATGCATTCTGTGTTTGAGAAGATTCAATGTCCTGAAATCCTTGTGAACCTTGAGCACCTGCTCCACCACTAGATCCAGTACCACCGCTTGCTCCTTTACCTTCACCATCTTCACCTTCACTATCAGATTCACCTTCAGATGAAGGATCGTTACTTGACTCAGATGAATCACCTTCTTCAGAAGGTGTCTGATATACTTGCTCAGTTTCACCATCTCCATCACCCTCACCTTGTCCAGTAGAAGGCATAGATGAATTTGGTTGTTGATCTGTTGGTTGATCTGCTTTCGCTTTACCATAGATCTCATCTGCTAAGGCACATACTTCCTCAAAAGTTTCTGTGTCTGCAACTCTGTCTACAATTAACTGCTCCTCAGAACTGAAAGGAACCATTGCAGAAGGTCCAAGTTTGTAGTGAAGATTGATACGGTCAATGAATAGAACAGTGTTGTAATCTACACCTTTAACTTGAAAGAAATCTTGCTCACTTAGTTCTTTGTATCCTGCATTGAAACTCTTCTTAAGACCAGGATACTTACGCTTCATAAGTTTCTCGATGCGAACATCTTCAACGACATTCACATAATCTTTTGGACACTGAACATAGTCAGTGTAATCTTCGTTAGGAGTATAGAGAGCATGACCAACTTCATGACCAACTAACATGTCATAAACCTGACCAGATGCTTGATCCCATTGTGGAAGTTGAAGAACCCTACGATCTACATCAAAAGATGCTGTAGGAATATCACCTCTATGCTCAACAATTAAATTCTCTGTTGCTAGGAGTCTTGCGAGATTGCCTTTGATCTCTTGTCTTGTAATACTCCTGCTGTAGTAATCGTACATGCTTTCCTTTGTTTGATATACCTAGTATACACACAAATCAATACTAGCCAACCAGTGCATGTGACACTTCGTGAACTGTCTCCTCTAGTCTGGAGAAGTTCTTATCTTTGGTCACATTGATAGTTCTGTCAAACTTATCATTCAATGCTTCCTTATGACTAATCACAAAAACATTAGTGCTATCGTCGAAATTACGTAAGATCCAACCAAGATCAGAAGCACCAGATTGGTCAAGCGAGCTGTCAAAGATTTCATCTAGAATAAGAAGGTTAGTGTCCACGCTATTCTTTAGCTTAGCAATGCTACGCCAAGTAAGCAACAGTGCTATATCAATACGAGCTTTCTCTCCTTCACTAAAAGACTCGTATGAAAACACATCTCTATATCTAGACTTGATAGTCTCCTCAAAATTCTCATCTAAAGTAAAATTAACATAGAAGTCCATACTCTGTAAGAAGTTATTAATCATCTTATTCATAGTAGGAAGATAAGTCTTGATGATCCTAGTCTTGATACCACTGTCCTTCAATAGAGAAGTAGCAGCATTAAGAACATCCCTATCCTTCTTAGCATTGAGATTGCTTTGCTTTACATCTTTCTTCTCATTTACAAGAGTCTCAAGTTTTACAAACTCTGCTTTCTTATCTGGATTGGAACCTTCTAGTTCTTCAATCTCATCAGCAATCTCTTTGATGTTCTTACGAATAGCAATCAACTTATAGTTAACGTTAGACATAGTTGTACTAACTTCAGTACTCTTCTTAGATAGTTCTATAAACTTATCGTTTCTTTCTTTCTCTTCTTCGATTGCTTTCTCTAACTCAGACTTACCACCAGACATTTCAGTAATCTTTGCATTCAGATCACCAATCATAGAATCCTTAAATTCTTTCTCAATCTGTTGAGTACATGTAGGACACTTATCATTGTCTTCAAAGAATTTGTGCTCCTTCTCACAGGTGTGTAACTTTTGTTGTAATTTTATTAAGATAGTATTTAATTTTCCAAGCTTGTCAACAGATTGGGCGTAATCATCCATCTCTCTATGCAACAAGTGAGCTTCTTTTGCTAAAATCTCAATTTCTTGCGATGCCTCTTCATTTTCTGTCTCATACTCTTTTATCTTTTCTTCTTTTTTCGTGATCTCTTCTTTGTTTTTCTTCTCCAATTCAAACATATATTTCTTTTGGAGATCAATCTTTTCTGTAAGAAGATGGATCTCGTAATCTAAATCTTTAATCTCATTAGCATTCTCTCTGACCCTATCCTTCAACCTACCATTCATGATAGAGAATACTTGAATGTCTAAGATATCTTCAATGATCTCTCGGCGTTGGGGCAGGGGTAAACGCATGAAAGGAACAAAGGTACTAGATCCTAGCACTACAATCTGTGTGAAAGACTTGTAGTTCATCTTCAAAACATTCTGTTCGAAGTTCTTCTGCTGTTCTACAACAGTAGACTCCTGATCCCACATCTGACCATTACAATAGATATGAAACTTGTTAGGTTTAGTACCACGAATAACTTTGTACTCATTATTACCAACAGTAAACTCAATCTCAGCAACTAGGTTACCCTGATTGACACTGTTGACCAGCATACTCTTATTGATTTTACGGAACGGTTTTCCGAACAATGTATATGTCAGTGCATCTAGGATGGTACTCTTACCTGATCCATTAGTACCAACTATTAAAGTATTTCGTGTTGCAGAGAGATCTATCTCACTAAACGTGTTTCCCGTGCTCAGGAGGTTCTTCCAACGGATTTTTCGAAAAGTGATCATAGGTATCGGGTGGGACTATGAAGTCGTCAGTGGTTATAATACTATATCTTTGACCAGAAAGCGAGCAGGCTTGGACCATTTGGTCAAGTTGCACAGTCACTACATCTAGTTGGGGGTTTTCTTCATCAACTGCAAGAAGACCTGTGTATCTAAAGGCATCCTCCTTGTTCTCAAAGATGGGGATGATACGATCATCATCCTCATCCAGAACGGAATACACACCCTGTGGATGGTCTTTTAAAGTGATGACAAACATAGAATGGTGTCAAGATACTTCACACGCTTCTATGTATAGGGATTGCATCAGTGTCTTCAGGTCGGATTTGTCCACCTGAATGTCCACCTCATCAATGTACTCACCCAATAACGTTAGGGTGTCTTTTACGTTCAATTCTACATCATCATCTACCGTGTTGTCAACCAGTGTCTCAACAATCTTTACATCATGAGCACCGTTGAGGTAGAGTCCATCAATCAAATTTTCAAATTCATCTAGTCTAGTCTTCTCTTCTACCACAACTTTGACATACTGATCCTTGTGAGCAGTGGTGTCATACTTTCTATAATCATGTGTCTTATCATTATAGAATACCTTAGCAAACATCTCAAATGGATTCTTGATATATGTCAGTCTATCAGTCTCTGTATCATATATGTGGAACCCTCTTGTATCAGCATAATCATTCCAGAACATCTGATATGGATTACCTAAGTACTGGATGTTACCATGCTTAGACTTGTGATGGAAGTGTCCAGACCATACACGATTAAACTTTTTAAAGTCTGAAGGTTTGAATCCACCATTGAATCTGTGACCTGCCATTACTTCAAAGCCGTCAACCTCTAAATGACCAGCAGCAATGCCAGCATCAGATTCTTTAATAGCTTTCTCTGCTAGTTCACGGTTACCAGAATTGATCCATGGTAACATAAGAAACTCTCTGCTACCAAACTTAAGAGTAGTAGGTTCAGAGTAGATAGTTATGTTATCATATTCTTCTAGTAATAGTTCTGGGGAATTGATTCTGTTTGTGTTCTTATAATACGTATCATGATTTCCCAAGATCATGTGTACATCATACTTTCCAAGTCTGTCGAAATAATCAGTTTTAATCCTCGCAAAAGTACTATGATCCATAGACTTTCGATTATCAAATGTGTCACCAAGATTAAGGATGGTATCGATACCGTGTTTCTCAAGTGTTGGGAAAAATATTTCATTATAAAATTTATTAAAGTAATTCCAGAAGGCTAGAGAACCTTTCCTTCCATCCAGATGTTGATCTGTAATGACTGCGATCTTCATAGCATTCGTGTCTTGATATTATATGCTGCTTTAGTATTAGGATATAGTTGTCTAATTTTTTGTACCACTAATAGTTGTACTTCTAGAAGTTTCATAAGGTTTTATAATAATACGATTGTTTTTGTAGTCTGCAATAAATTCAAGTGGAACTTCGTGATCCCACATAAGTTCTTCATACATTGCATTGAGTCGATCCATGTCTTCCCAAAGACTATTAAGATGTGGTGGCAAGTGATCTTCTGTCATTTGTTTTTCCTAATAGGAACATCAATAGTCCAAGATCCACCTTCCAACTTAACCATCTCAAAGTTCTTTTCGAAATACTGCTTTCTCTTCTTTGCTTCTGCTTCCCTTTTATTTAATTCTGCTTCACGTCCTGGTTCGGGTTGAATCTCACCATAGTGTTTGTCTGTCCAGATTTCTGGATGCTCATGACAATCATAGAACTGAAGTATGGCACTGTCAACCATACTGTATAATGTATCCCAAGTCAACTCGGTTCTTAATCGTTCTGCTATGAAGTTGATTTGATTCTCCGACATGGATACATCATCTTCCTTAAACAGAACCTCACCTCTTACTGCAACCAGTTCATTCAGGTTAATCAGTATAGAGTTATCATTGTATATTGCTCTAGGCATTTGCTACCTCATCTAATAAGAATAATGATTGGAAATCTATCTTATTGTTATACCATAAAGCATGGTTATCCATCCTATCAACAATGGTAACAACACGATTCACAATGTATCCTGCATCACGTAGTACATTTACTGCTGTCATTGCACTACCACCAGTTGTGGTCACATCTTCTAGTACTGTTACTACTGATCCTTTAGGTGGTTTCGGTCCTTCAATGACCTCCTTCGTACCATAGCCTTTAGGATTCTTACGTATGATGAGTGCATCGATATGCCTTCTGGATTTGTAGTATGCTTTCTGTGCAACACCACATACTAATGGATCTGCTCCTAGTGTTAGACCACCAACTGCAACAGCATCCTTACATACAAGATTAATCATAAGGTGAGATAGCAAAGCGTTACCCTCACATGACAGAGTGACAGGTTTGCAATTCACATAATGTTCTGACTCTTGACCTGATGATAAAGTAAACTGACCATGCTTATATGCTTTCTCTCTTAGCAATTCAAGCAGGGTCTGTCTGAATTTCATACCTTCTGGTACGATAGCATTTTGATATGGTTCCATTATCTGTTCATTTTAGTTTCGATGTTTTCCTTTATAGATCCCATGTCTGATTGGGATGGGTTCATACCTGTCATTGTACCTTCAAACGTGTCAGTGTGCATAACTTCATCATATCCTGACCGTTCTAAAATTTTATTCTTGATCTCTAGTTGTTTTTTCTCTTTCTGGATCCGTCTCAAGAATGCGTAGTAAATGATCTGAGTGAAGTAGGCAAAAGGATTCTTAGATTTCTCTGGATCGAAGTTGTCTATGTATTGCAAGCAGTTCTCGATCCCATCACAAATCATGTCCTCTCGGAACATGTAGTTGACAAAGTTTGGTTTGTATGATAGATGTGTAGCTATCTTTAAGAAGCAGTCACCGATATAGTTCGGCACACGAGGACGGGTCTCACCCGAATCCTTCGCAGCAATAACAGAGTTACGATATATAGTGATCGCTTCTAGAAATTCCTTATTATTTACGTAGTACTCTGTTTTCTTTTTTACCATTGCCATATCATAGATTGCTTGCTACTACTAGAAGTATACCATTGAATTTGACACTTGTCAATATGGGGGGTTGACAAGATGCAGGATTAACAGTAGACTAACTCTGTCAAGGGTTCAAGGGGATGGTAGCTTATATATTTTCTCTAGATATTTTTTTGTTTCAAGTACAGAACCTAAACGACCCATCTGTCTCGTAAACTTATTGTTGTCTAGGCCCATATGCATTTTCTTGAGCGTCTTCAAATAGAAGTGCTCTATTTTTTTGTCTGTCTCAGTCATAGTAAGAACATGCTTACGAGGTAGTACAAACATTTGATCAAAGGTTGACTTAATCCATTCCTGGAGGGCGAACCCGTTGACTTGTATTTCTGGGGATCGTTGCTGCTGTACAGGTACAACTTCCAAAGGATTATCTAGCACAAGACTATCATCATCTGGCATGTAGGAAACCTTAGACACTAGTTCCTCTCCAGTTGTTAACTTTATTGTAGCGTAGAATTCATCTTCCATCATAATTTTTAACTTGCTGTAAGATTTACTTTAATAACTTCATACTTAAAATTTTCCTCGTTGTAAATTGTTACCCTCTCGTTCAAGTGACGGAGGGTGTAATTTTGACCGCCGATGTCGTCAGATATATCATATAATGTTGCTAATGATTTTCCTTCTCCTCTACGAAGAACTCTTCCGATTGATTGAAGATTTCTGATCCGTGATTTGGATGGGCTTGCAAAGATGATATTGTGCAAACGCTTAATATTGATACCAGTAGAAAAAGTCCCATAGGACGCAACGATGATTGCATTGTTTTCTTGCTCCGTGATTAATCTAACTTCTTCACGGTCTTGTACTTCCGTACCACCGTGAACAAAAAAGATCTTACGATCTTTATCTATAGAATTATTTATGATTTCAAACAACGGTTCTCCATGCTTCTCGATATAATTAAAGAGAACAAGTGTGTTGCCACTTAAGTCTTTAACTAAATTTTTGATCAAATTATTCCTACCCTTATGAGCAACAAGGTAATCCATTTCATCATGAAACGTTTCAAAGTGTTGAGCAGGGTGTTTACAAAGCAGTATTTTGATCCTAAACTTAGACAGGTAACCACGTTTGATGAGGTCATCCGTCTTCGTTACCTGATCACAGGAACCAAATAGACCTTCGAGTACCCACTTGTGGGTCTTGGTTCCGTTCAGTGTTCCAGTAAATCCAAACCTATACTTAGCATTGTGTAACTTGGTCATGATGCCAGTCAGGGACTTACTCTTAAACAGATGTGCTTCATCACCGATGACACATTCTATATCGTCAAAGTATCTCTTGGGAAATTTGTAGATCGATTGCCAAGTAGATATGATGACAGGTTTATCCGTTACTTTATCTTTCCCACCATAAATCTTATGAACATGATCCTCCGCATTCCATCCATAGTCACAGAAGTCATTGACCATCTGCTCGACGAGACTCGTAGTGGGAACAATGATCAACGTTTTCTTGCTGGTGGAGCAATAGTATCTGACGAGGGAGTAGATCATAAGAGACTTACCAGATCCAGTAGGAGAAAGTAGTAACTTACGATTGTTCTTAATAGCAGAATAAACTGCTGCGTACTGATAGTCTCTAGGTTTTACATGGGTGATCTTATCCATAAAGACTTTAATACCACGTGGTGATACAAAATCATTTACTTCAATAGGATGACCATACCAGTCATCCTTTTTTAGTTCCATGGTATAATCACGATCATAGGCAAACCCTTTTAGATGCGTGAATAATCCAGCATACAAATCACCAGTGGCAGGAGAGTACAACCTAATGGTTCCATCCCAGTGTCTGTATCTTGGATTCTTTTTTAAATATTTTGCTTCAGGTACTTCGAATGTGAAGTAGTCTGCTAGTTCTTTGTGGACATGTTCTTCTTTAGAATCTATAGTAACATAGACTTCATTCTTTTTCTTTACTGAGAGGTGTGTCATTACTGTCCATTAATAAATTTCTCCCACTCGATAGCACTCTTGATTTGAAAACCTCTATTAGAGATTTGTTTCATTACCTGATCCAACCAATAAAGCATTTGATCTAGGTATTTGATTTTTGCTTCTAGATTAATAACTTCATCATCAGACTCTACATAGACTTTCATCTTATCTTGAGTTGATATCTTACCACCAAAAGGTTTTTTGGCATAAGTTTTAGCGTCAGCTTCACCTCCATAGTACTCACGCTTATCTCTAATGAGTTTGCGAATCTCAAACTCTAATGAAGTTTTAACTGCTTGAATGTCAGTGTAGTGGTTTAAGTATTTATTATGCTGGTAGGGAATGTCAAGTGCTAGTTGTCCTAGATCAGCACTGTACTCTTTGTTTTTAAATTGAAAGTCTACACGACTATCCTCTGCCCAGTCTTCTTTTAGTTTGTCAAAATTATTAAGGAGATCACCAAATTTCATAAATTAGTTCCAGTTTCTGTCTGTACTTTATATCTTGTGTATTTGAATGTTGCAGTTGCAGTTACATAATCAATATCAGCAGGAGTAGCATCAAAGGTAACCCCTGTCAATCCGACTGGAAATAGTTCTTCGAAGTTAACGTAGAAATTTCCATTAAAAGAGGAGGTAAGAACCTGTAAGGTTCCCCTTGATTTTGTATCCAACCCAGATGAATGACCTTCTGCGAGGCCGAATTCCCTGATCCAATTTTGAATAGACATGTAGTTCTTGAGATCTTCATCTATCAGAAAGGTAACGTTCAAATCACCAAACTGCACACCACCACTACCTGCTATAGGTATAGATCGAAACTTGTTAGGAATCTCAGCAACAGTCATTGTAATATCAGGAAGGTTTACTGACTGACAGAAAAAATCTACCCCCGAAAAGAGTTCCAGATCAAACTGAAACCCTACTGGAGATAGAAAATTTCTATTCGTAGGTTGTTCTTTATACCATTCAGCAGCCACAATAACTTCCCAAGCTACTTACTATTTAGTGTACCACCAATATGGACCTTCACCAGGCCCACCAAAGTCGTCATCATCGTCATCTTCAAAGGTAACCTTAGTAGGTTTTTTCTTCAAAGCATTAAAAATTACCACCACAGAAGCAACAGTTCCTGGTATTCCAACACCCATCAATATTTTATAAAGTGGATTCATGCATTCAATACAAAGTTCTCAGCAAAATCTTCTGCTTCAGTTGTATGTATGAAATCTTTACAGTCTGCTAAATCTGCATCTGTAGTAAAAACTCTGAACTGATATGGTCTCTGATCAAAATCTTCGATGCGAAATAGTTTTGCATGTCTTACTTCATCTTCACTGAAGTAACTACTTAAAAGTTGCATAAGCCTCCTTGAGCAATGTGTCTGCATTTTCCTTAGATGCAATTTCTGCATCTTCATTTTTAATCCAATCATCACAGAAACGATATGATTTTTCTGTGATAGTAATCTCGTTACGCCAAAATGAACCGAGCAAGAATGCTCTTAGTTGAAGTTGATCTTCTGTTAGATCAGTACCTTCTTTAATGAATGGGTTGGTATATTCCTTTGACCCATCTGGGTTAGTAATGATATTCATCTAGAATCTCCAGTGCGTTATTGAGGGCTTGTTGAGCTGCCGATCTTTCTTTATCATCCCAATTAGGATACCAGTACTTGTCGGCAATACCTGCTTTGATTTTCAAAAGTCGTGATGTCATATCAACTTTAGATAGTCTACCATTCATGTTCTAATTCTACCATATGAGTATGCCACTATGCAAACTGGCATTTCTATTATAGTATGTATCATAAAAAAAGGGAACCCGAAGGTTCCCTCTGTCATTGTTCTCGAATAGAGATTTACATAAGGTTTTCAACCTGTACACGTCTGTAGTACTGGTTACGATTCGCTGTAAGGGCTTCAGCATCAGGAGTGCCGTTTGCCTGTGTAACGAATGGGTTAGCAACCATTCCGTAACGTGTCTTAAATCCAATTTTGGGTTGGAAGGTATCTGGACCTATAGACCTGACCATTTGGAGAGGTACATATGGGCAGTAGAACAGACCAGCGTCATAAGGAGAAGTTCCTTTGTATCCTACAACGTAGTAATGCTTGTCAGCAATGTTTGCAGAATAAGGATCAACGTATACCTTGATACGTCCGTTCATTGTACCTACAAGTAGGTTTCCAGTGTCATCTACCTCACCGATGGAAGGACCACCAGCACCAGTAAGACCTGAAGAGTAGTCTAGAGTACCAGACATAGCAAGAGCACTAGCAACGTCAGCAGATGTGACGATGAAGTTACCCTTCCCACGACGAGTCTCTTGTGCGATTGCGTTGGCATCACGCTCGACTTGGAACATAAGTCCTTTGAATTTCTCAACAGACCATCTTCCGTTTGAGTCTACGTCTAAGTCAAAACGACCAGCGTTTGCTACGTTGTTAGCAGCACCAGGTTTTGCAATTGTGTAAACTGTACGTACAACCTCACGGTTGATTTCAGCAAGGATCTCACTAGAAAGAATGTTAGCAAGTTCTTGCTCTGCATCTAGACCGTGAATAGCTTTCAAGTCTTGGGCTAGTTCTAGAGTGTACTCTGCCTTGAGGGCTCTGGACTGTGCAGTCACAGCAGTCTTCTCAATGCTGAATGCCATCTCACGGAACTGAGTTGTTTCTCCCAATTCTTCAGCAACGTTACGAGCCATTGGCTTAACACCACGCTCATAAGTTCCAGGTGATGCGTCGTTAAGTAGAGCAGGGTTCGAACCATCTGTTGCATCATTAGCAGGGTTATATGCACCCTTAGTGTTATCTGATCCAGCAGAGAAGTTTGAATCTGGCTCGTTGAATAATGCTTCGGGGCCAGTACGATTCTCGTAATGTGCCTTCATTGCGAAGATCAATCCAGTAGGACCAGACATAGGCTGGACACCACAGATATCATAAGCAACTAGGTTAGGCATAGCACGACGAATCAAGCTGATTAGTACAGGGTCGAAACCTGCTAATCCACCTGTCTTAGTGTCTAGTCCACTACCAGAAAGTGCGTTTGTTCCGATAGCACCAGCAGAGTTTACTGCTACCTCGTTGAGCATTCCACGCTCTTCACGTATGAATTTCTCTTGGTTTTCTAACAGTACAGCAGTTACAGCCTTTCTATAGTTGTCTTTGATGGGAGTAGACCCTTCATGACTTAGAACAGGTGACCACTTTTCTGTTAGAGCTTTTGCGTTAAACATTTGTTTTCTCTATAGAAAGTGTTATATTATTAAATTCAATTCCAGCGATTCAAAGCATCTAGATATGATCCCATTGCTGGTGACATGTCTTCTGCTTCAACTGGTGTTTCGTCAGATACTTCGCTGACCTGAGCCTTTTCTTTAGGGAAATATGACTCTTTAATTGTGGTGAGTTTCTTGGAATACTCTTCCTCTGATTTGAACTCAACACCCTCAGCGAGAGCTGATAGTTTGTCCTTCTGAGTTTCTGCCAATCCTTCTGAAACTTGTTTCAGAATTACAGTTTTTGCAGACTCGTTAAGACGATTCTGAAGTTTCACATTAGCTTTGACCTGTTCGTCTAAGCGTCCTTCCATTTCACGAATTGATTCAGCCATACTTTCTACCGCATCCACTTTGTCGTCTGGGATAGAAATGTAGTGCTCTTCAAAGAGATTCTTCAGACCTACAATGAAGTCTTCTGTAATCTCATTTCTGATTCCACGATCAATGGCGATTTGATTCTCTTCGATCCATTGAGTCACGGCGTAGTTCACTGTGCCATTAACTTCCTCGTTGAGTTCTGCCTTAGCAGCAGCGAGTTTCTCTTCAGTTTGTTTGGCAAAGTGCTCTACAAGCTTGTCGTACTCTTCTGAAAGTTTTGCTTTAACAGCCGCTTCGAAGATAGTCTTCGCTTTCTCGGCAAACTCATCAGAGAGTTCTGTTCCCTCAAGGAGGGCTTTTACGTCGTCAGATAATTCAACTTCTTCGAACGATGGTTTGATTGGGTACTGTACATCTGGACCTTTAGAAGTTCCGTGTGTAATTTCAGCACCGAGTGTGTTAGCACCAGCTTCGTCACCACCTTTACCAGATGGAGATGATGCACTGCTATCTTGAGAGATAGGTGCAGATGCTTTAGCACCAGGATTTTCTTCCCCCTTCTCCTTCTTAGCATGGAGTGGTGGTGTTGAAGATCCTCCTAGATCGTTTACAGATTGTCCATTAGCAACAGCAGGTGGAACGGTTGGTGAAGAACCTGATGGTTCATCCTTTCCGCTACTCTTCTGTTGGGGATCACCCGAAACCTGAGTTGGGTCGCTACCTGTACCAGGTATCACAGTTGCGGTAACTGTGGGCATAGGATCTTGGTATTCTTTGAGAACATCCTTTTGCTCAGATGCGAATTCCTCAAACTTTTCGTTTAACATGTCTGACATTTTAAGTCTTCCCGTAAATTGATGAATTATCTATGTTTATTTATTAATTACAAGCCTTGGAGGAAGCTATTGAACACTTCAAGTGTTCTCTCCTCTAGGTTTTGGCGAGTTGCATCGTCAATGTAACTCTTATATTTAGCAATCTTTTGCTCCTTCAATATGCCATTATCCCAGACCCACTCTTTACCTTCCATGATTCCATTTACGAATGCATCAGGTGCGGATGGATCAGCAACAATGTCAGCAGCAGTGGCAAGCATAAAGTCATCGCAAACATAGTTTGCATCTTCACGCTTATCGATAGAACCCATACCTCTGGATGAAACACCAAGTTTCACACCTTCACCTAATAGGTTACTAGCGATCTGACCCATAGGTGTTCCTAAGATCATCGCCTTCCCAACAAAGTTTGTACCTTCTGCTCGCAAGTTGGTAATTCTGTGGGATACTCTGTCAAGGTTGACAGTAGGACCATCAGGATGGCCCAGCTCCCCCAAAGCACGACTTGTTTTAATGTATTCTTCGTTGTAGCGATTGACTTCTTTTTCAAGGACGCTGAATGGATATACACGACCGTTGCGATTCTTCAGTTCAGACTGAAGAAAAACGCCTTCTATGTATAACTGTTTCTTACCGTCCTTCTCTTCGGTTATAACCTCAATGGTTTCAATTGCTTCCGTTATCAGTTTCATTGGATGGTTCCTCTACCTCTTTTGGTTCATTGAAATAAGTACCTGCTACAGTTTTCTTATATGAACCCATAGCATCATTTGCACGTGCATACAAGAGATCTTGTATTGCATCAATTGCTTCTGCTCTTTTATTATTTGCAATCAAATCAGCCGTATCAAGTACTGCCTCTGGCGGTTGCTCCACTGGATCTGCCATAATTTTTACATAGTGTGTTTATTATTTAGTTGTTTTCGCAGGTTTAGATGCGGAAGCAGGTGCTGGTTTAGGCGTGGCCTTAATTTTCTGCATCTCCTTCTTGTGGTCATCATCAGCTCTTGCTTGATCTAAGACCGCTTGATTGTCCTGTGCAGCAGCATCAATCTCTGGTTGATAAGCAACGTTCTGACGATCCATTGTATCCAATGTTGTAACATCAATAGGATCCATAGCAAGACCAGATTCGATCTCTGCTTTCATTTGCTTATCAAGTTCTTTATACTCCATCTCATTCTGCTGTAGAATATGTCTACGGATATGTTCAACAGAGAAGTACTTACCCACAAATGGATCCATCTGTGCGACCATTGCCATTCTTTGTGTGACCATCTCAAGTTCTTTCAACTCATTGAAATGATTATCAAAGAGATAGTCAAACTGGATATGCTCCTGCATCTCATCCCAGTCTTCAGGAGTGATTACTCCCTTGAGAATGAGTTGTGTCTTGAGTATGTCGAGGAATAATTCTCCAAATCTTTTACGTAAACGTCCAATGAACTTGGTGAACTTAAGCTCGTCTCTAAGGACTTCAGTGGTTTTACCAAGATTGAATCCCTTGTTATCATCTGTGAGACGGGAAGGAGGAAGATTGAGACTGTTATAAAGTTTCTTCCTAAAGTACTCAACATCTTTGAGCTCTCCTAGATTCTGTCCACCAGGTAAGGTGGTGATCTCAGTTCCACGCCCACCCTCTCTACGAGGTAACCAAAAATCTTCTAGCATACTCATATGCTTTTTGTCGTCACGAATCTCACCAGTCTTTGCATCATAGACTAGTTTATTTCTATAACGAGACATTACATCACGTAGATACTGTTCCGCTTTAACCTTTGGAAGGTTTCCTACGTCAATGTAAAAGATTCTTCTTTCTGGTGCTCTTGATAATCTGTAGATAACCAGAGCATCTTCAATCATTCTAAGTTGATTGAGTGACTTGATTGCTTTGTGTAAGAAACTTAGTACAAGTCTTTTGTTTAAATCTTGTAGTCCAGAGTTAACAAAGGTGATGGAATCTACCGCCATCTTGACACCTTGATTGTTGGACATGTCTCCAACTGGACCTAATGCACCACCTCTAAGGTATCCTTTAGGGTTGTACAACCAATAGTCTACGAACTCACCCCACTCGTATGCCTTAGCAGATTGCTTCTCGTCTGGAGTTAGTTGTCTATTGTTACTTGAAAGTTTTTGTCTGACCTTCTTGATCTTAAGGGGATCGATGTAGCGAAGTTCTAAGATACCCTTCTTAGGTTGAGCAAGGTCTATTACTTTGTGGTAAATTAACTTACCATCCACATACCAATTTCGAATAAGCTCATGTGCTCTCTTTTCAAAATTGAGTAAGCGTTTTATATAATCAAACTCATCACGAATTTTATTCTTGACACCCTTTCCAACTTCAAGGTTGTCTAGATTGATTTCTACACAACTATCATTTGTGTCATTAACAACGAACTCATTAACAATCTCATCAACAGCACTGTCCACTTCTGGATGGAGTGCCATGTCTCGGTAACGACGAATGAGTTCAAACTCATCTCTGGCACTGTTGTCCATATCGACGTAAGTACCAAAATAACCCCCTGCAGCTACTGCAACGGGTTCGTCAGCAGAAGGAGGAACGGGGGATTGTCCCTTCCGTTCCTGCTTCTTATTAATTTGAAAGCCAAATAACTGACTCATAACAATAATATTTTTTCCTACGCAAGTATTTATACGATAGGAAAAAGTGGATTATGCAATAGCGTCAGAGTTCTTTGCGTCAGTAGATTCAACTGTCCAGTATGAATATTGGAATTCAACTGAGAATTCTTCAATCTGATCATTGCTGTCATAAGCAAGGTCAATCTGTGAAACAGATACTGGGAACGCATACCAGAGTTTGTATCTCCTTAAGTTTGTTCCGTAATCACCAGCATCTTTTTCTAGTTGAGTAACAAAGATGTCAGCACTGTATCTAGAATCTCCAGCAGCAGGGTTGAACAGTTCAGCAGTGTTACCCTTATGAGAATTCATTTGGTTTAACCACTTCTCAAAGAGTCCACGAATCTTCATGTCCTTATCGTTGATGAAGGTTGCTGTCCAGTTATCGAATGTCCTGTCTCCAGCAATCTTTACAGTTCTACCTCTGAAGGGAACTTCGATAGTTCCCAAACTTGAAGCAGGTAAAGCAGCTGACTTACATAACGTGTTAACTAGAGTTGAACTCTCTGCATCTTGAGATGGAAAGTTTATCTCCACCTCAAACATATTAGGCTTAACGCCCTGAGCAACCTTAGCCAGGAAATCTGAGACGTTACTTCTTATGTTTGCCATTAGTCTTGTCCTTTGTGTTTATATTTAGTGTAACGAATTAGCGTCCGACTACTTCAGCGAACGAAACACCAGTACGTGTTGCAGTGAAGGTCACTGTTACGTAGTTGATGGAACGAGTTGGCTTCAGGAATAATTCTGCAACAAACTCATTGCGGTCTATAACATCAGGTGTGTTATTAGATGTATCACAAACAACCAAGAAGTCAGTTAAACCTTGTCTTGCCTGAACTTCATTCAAGTAAGAGTTAACAGCAGAACTGAAGTTTGAACGTGTGAGTTCATCATTGAGTTCGAATAGAACACCCTTAGCAAGGTTCTCTACACGCTTCTCAATGTTGAGGAACAATCTACGAACATTGATTCTATCAAATGCAGATGGTGATGCGAGAGCAGTCTTATCACCGAAGAGTGTAATACCACTTCCAGAAATAGAAACAACAGGGTTGATTCTGTTCTGATAAAGCTCGTCTCTATCTGCTTTAGATGGGTTGTATGCTAACTTAACAGCGTTACGGATTCCACCTCTGCTTAATCCAGCAGGAGAGAACCAGTCATCTAATGAGGATGATGTAGCAACACATAGACCAGCAATGTCACCGTTAGTTGGGATGTAACGATATACATCGTTAAAGCGGTCATAGATGTACTTGTATCCACTATCGAATACTGCGAACGATGTAGAAGTTAATCCACTAAAGAATCCAAGAGTGTTATCCTTCTGCTGTCTAGCAGTTAGAGAACCAGATGTACCGATTTGGTTTCCTCTGAAAGGAGAGACAAATGCAATTGCGTCTCTGCGACCAGCAGCAACAGCAATAACCTTTTGTGCCTTACTCTTAGTATCAGATTCGTTACCTAATGATCCACCCATAAGGATGAAGTTAACATTAGTGTTTTCACTGTCAGCAAACTCATCGTATGCTGCACTAATCTCACCAGCAGTATAACTGTAGTCATCTGTACCAGATGAGAGAGTTGTTTCAATAGCACCACCAATAGCAAGTGCTCCAGATACACTACCAGAAGCAGCGTTCCATACAGCACCAGAAACTGTTGTTGCTAAAGCAGAACCATGATAGACATAACCAGATTCTGAGTTGATGATTGACTTGTAGTACACATTTCCACCCTCAGTTGATTTTGCATCAGAGAGTTTTGAAAGATATGTAAGACGTTCAACGATTGTGCTAGAAGCACCAGACACATCACCAGTTGTGTCGATCACTGCTACGTGTACTTCGTCTCCAGAAAGACTTCTATCAGCAGCGAATGCAGATGTACCAGGACGAGGACCAATTGCACTTAACTTAAGTCCAGTACCAGCAATTTCTGTGTTAGTATACCAGTCACTAACAGAAGAGATTGCAATCTGTGTATCAGTTACAGAAGCGATGTCGAATGTTGAATCTCCACCTCCACCAGAAACTGTGACTGTATCTCCAACGAGGTAACCAGTACCACCAGCGTTGATTGTAACTGCTGTTACAGCACCAGTTGCTGCATCAACAGTGAAGGTTGCGTTTGAACCACCACCAACGATAGTTACAGTTGCACCAACAGTGTATCCAGTACCAGCAGTATTGATTGCTACAGTCTGAACAACACCACCAGCGACAACAACGTCAACTGTTAATCCTGTACCGCCACCACCTGTGGTTGCGATTCCAGCACCTGTTGCATATGCACTACCACCAGATGTGAGTGTGATTGCATTAGGAACACCAGCACCAACAACTGTGTCTACTGTTAATCCTGTTCCAGATCCACCAGTTGTTGCAGCAGCAGTTGCTGAGGTGTATCCAGTACCACCAACCAATGTTGTGGTAGTTGCACCGACTCCTGTATCAGGAATGTCAAGTGTATCAGAAGTTGTAATCTTTGTTCCAGGGTTTGTTAAAACAACAGCAGCAGTTTTAGTTGCAGGAACCCAAGAAAGAACCTTTCCTGTTGCTCCACCTGTAAATGTAAGTGTGTCATCAACACCAACACCTGCTGGAGTTGCTGCGAATGTAACGTATTGATCAGCACCGCTATCAACGACGACGACCTTGAGTGAGTTACCTAGTGTTCCAGCACCACGTGCTACGAACTTCTTAGACGAGCCTGTGCCTCCTTCCCAGTCAGCAGTGTTCTTAACTAGAACTGCTGCACCGCTATCTACCGCATTGAGTGCTCCTGTTTCTGCACGAACAACTGCGAGTTGTCCACCGTATCCCAGATATTCAGATGCAACAAACCAGTCTTCTGCATTAGCATCAACTGGCTTACCAAATACTGATAATAAATCCTGTTGGTTCTGGATCTTTACGACCTCTCCAATTGGACCTTTCTGGAAAGATGAAGCAAACGCTGCTGTCTGGCTAGAAGTGCCAACAATAACTGCGTTTGACAGATCACGTTCTCTAAGAACTACACCAGGCGAGATTTGACTTGCCATGTTTTTAACCCCTATAGATGATTCAAATTACCTGAAATTATTTATCTCTACAGGTATTTTGAGTGGGGAAACAATGCATGAACATACTACCAGTCTGGATAAGACTCTTCGAACACAGGTTTTTTCTTTCTGTTCTTTACAATCCTTTCTATAGTACACACCTTGCATTCATATGAATAACCAGATGGGTTACCTCTCTTATTTTTTCTTATTAAATAAAAATCATTCATCAAGTCTTTGTCTCTACCACAGACTCGACACGTTCTTTCTCTGAATAGTAGGTGTTCTAAACCGAACTGTTCATCGAGTTCCATCACAAATCAGGCAACATATAAGTCACAGACTCTTCCTTATCACCATAAGCCCACATCTCACCATCACCATCTATGAAGGTATCATCACCTAATCCATCATCAATGAATCCAAATGGAGCCATGTCCTGTTCAATCTGATTCCGTTGTTCTTCATATATCCTTCGTCTGACATCATTGTCAGTCATCTCTTTGAAGTAGTCTTGCATGACCAACCAAGAGAATAGTACCAGACACATTACAAGATCATCATGGTATCCTTCATCTGCTTCCCATGCTTGTTTCTTCTGGATGAATGTTGTTAACTCTTGAAGTATATGAAAATCACAGAAGGTTAATTTATCTTCTTCTAAAATTGCTTTAAGGTTTGCACAACCTTGCTTCTTCACAGTGATGCTCATCTTAACACCTAACTGTGTCTTGTTACCTGAGAACCCTTGACCTACTATCTGACCAGCTCTACCTCTCATAGCACACATGAGTACGTTAGGATACTCAAGGTCAAAGTTTAACATTGCTCCTATACTATCACCAATGTCATTTACCTCTACAAGGATGTATGGAAAATTATAATTCTTTGCTACTCCAAAAATGACGGACGGAAACATGATAGGTTTAATCTCATTATCACGGTATTTGGCAACAACTTTATACGGGAGAGTGGTGATATCAAACACGATGAAAGCACTATAGTCGCCACCAATTCCTCTGGCAACATCGACAGTAATAATATATTCGTGATCGTCTTGTGACCGTTCGTAAATGTCAAGTCCTGCATTGCTTTGTAATGGATCTTTAAATGGTATCGCTTGTAATTTAGCTGGCGATATAAGAGTATCAGCAGATCCAAGAAAGTCGCATTCAAACTCTTGAGCGAACTGTCTCTTGGACGTGTTCTTCATAGTCTCTTCTTTCCACTTAGCATCTCTGCCTGGAACTTGAGACCAATGTACTTCGTTTGTTACATAACCATTCTTACCATTCCTAGCATCCTCCCACATCTTATAGAAGTGGTTCATGCCATTTGGCGTAGATATTATAATAACTTTTGTAGACCTACCAGAAGTAATAGTAGGATACACACTAGCAAAAAACTGCTCGGCAACATGGTTAGGGACGAAAGCAAACTCATCGAGGAAGAGTATATTGAAAGACATTCCTCGAACAGCACTAGCACTGGTTGAAGCAGCCATGATTTTAGACCCATTTTCTAACTCCAGAGATCCTTTGTTCCATACCAATACACCATGTTGCATCCACTTTGGTAGATTCTCATAAGCAAGTTGTAGTCTGCCTAAGAGTTCCCTAGCGGTAGATGCCTTGTTTGCAAGAATACCAATGTTAACACTATCGTTGAAGATAGCGTAATGAAGAAGATAGGCGACCACAGTGGTGCTCTTACCAGTCTGTCTAGGAAGTTTCGCAATGTTGAATCTGTTTTCATGGAAGTCTGTTAGAATCTTTTGCTGAAAATCATACATCTTAAAAGGTACAAGACCTTCATCAAGGTTGATGATCTGCATATAAGTCATAGCAAAGTAGAGTGGATCACTTTTACATTTGATCCATTCTTCTACTTGCTTCTTAGTAAATTGTATCTCAGTACCAGCCTTCTTCAGGTTCGGGTTACCGAGATATACCTCAGTCTTACCCATTCAAAATACCACGAATTTTCTTTAGTTCGTTGAAATCTTTTTTCTTAGTACCACCATCATATGCCCATGCATATCCCAGTTGAATCATTTGTTCGTTGATGGACAAGTTTGAGTCCCCAATGTATAACCAACCAAGAAGACGGCCGTACTTCCCCATACCACCAACAAGTTCAGTCCTAATGACGAGATCATCAGAACTTTTAATAACACCATCCAACCTTTCCTTGAGCCAATTCGTTGCATCAATCCCAAGAGCTTTCTCCTCTAAATCACGAGTCCTTTTTTCTGGAGTGTCTATACCAGCCACCCTTACTCTTTCTTTCTTTGTTAAATCAAATCCAAGATCAATAGTTACATCAATAGTGTCACCATCAACTACTCGATTCACTTTCGTCACTCGGAAGTTGTAACAACTCTTCCTCGACGGTGGTTTCATTCCAGTCATCGTATTTAAAAATCCAATATATTACTATGCCTACTGCTATTAACAATATTGCTATCATTATATTTATAGACCATACTACCTCGCTCATGATACTTTTGTGTTTGATACAGCTTCTGTTGAGTCAGGATTATCCTTCAACCATTGACAATAATTAAATCCAGATCCTTCAGGGTAGATGTATTGTCCATTCTCATCAAACTTACCTGAAGTGTCTGCTATCCTAGACTCCTTTGATGGGTATGTAGGGTATGGTCTCTTACCTTCCCTCATCTCTCTACCCTTCCGCTTTCTCATTTGATTACCAGTCTCATGGGTTGGATCCCACTCTGGACATGATGTACCAAGTATCTCCCTGATCATCTCTTTGGTGTAACCGTTAGGATGCATTAGTAGTGATCCTCAAGTCCTTCCTGTGGTGTAGGTTTCCAATCCTTACCATAATATTTCTCTAAGATATTATGATGTGGTGCATCTGTACCTACCTTTATCTTCTTAGGTGGTTCTGGTGGGAACAACTCTAGTTGTATTTCAGGTATAGAAAAAGTGTCACCATCTTTACGATGATGACACACATAGAATGTACCGTTCTCTTTTTTATATAAGAAGTCTGCTTCATGTGAACTGAGCAGAAGCATCTTCATAATCTTATCAGTTTTTTCAATCACGTTGCCTCCAATCGTCAGACCTTTCTTGATGAAACCATTCCACAACTTCATCTGGAGAACCGAAACCCCTTTTGTGATGAGTTGGATCGGGGTCTCCTATATTCAACTCATTCAGAAAAGACTCGTTAGGATTTGTTGCCATCCTTCTAGCAGTCTTTAACATGCCTCTAGCAGAAGTGTTTGCCTTTCCTAATTTTTCTGCCCATATCATATCCTGTATTGATACGTCAGTACCTGAAGCAATGTCCTTACAAATTGCTTCTAATCGTAAACGATATTGTGTTGAAAGCATTTAATTTACCACCGTTGTATTTTAGTTATACCAGATTTAATCATGTCATTTTCGATAATGACCTTAGTCTTCTCCGCAATATCATCGATGATATTAACATCAAGATCCATGAATGGTGGAATGATACCAAGTATACGAAGTAATCCATCTAAAAATAATGCGAGACAAGTGAACCCTAAGATCATACTAATGATCGTTGCATCTCTGTTATGCTTACGCATAGATTCTTCGTCAATAGCACGTGCTTCTGCAACAGCAGCAGCAATCATTGCATCAACTTCTTCCTTTGTATAACAGATTGCTTTAATTGTTTCTTCAGTCATGGGCCGCTTTCTGAGAAAGCACAATACCCCTGATCACAAAGTTTGTTAACCTTGTCAATAAGCTTTTGGTATTCATCCCACATGTATTCTGAACCAGTTTGTTCCTGATACAATTCGCAGGCTTTTGTGAGACGGTATACGTCTCCTTCATTGAGTCTCATATGTTTCAATGCATCCATACTATATTATAATATATTTTTAAATGTTGTGCAATGCTAACAGTTTAGTTAGTTTGTATATCCTATTGGTGTTCCCTTTACATCAGTTCCACCACCAACGTAAATAACATCTGTTGGTTTCTTTTCTATGATTTCTGTTTGTTGTGCTAATAATGCAAAAGATCCTATAGTAGTGTTACCACTATTATCAGCTGCAATAGTAACAGTTCTGCCATCGCTGTTGTCAATGTTTACTAAACGAACACAAGTTGCATTATCAAAACTAGTTGCAGCACCAACAGTATTT
>Ga0208749_1000020_pt1 | contig 39186 bp, 38 predicted proteins | sample Knorr_S15_td_DCM_FD_185601 | JGI IMG/M metagenome (GOLD analysis project Ga0208749, IMG submission 185601) | Marine microbial communities from Southern Atlantic Ocean transect - Knorr_S15_td_DCM_ad_63m_LV_B (SPAdes) (version 2) | ecosystem: Environmental > Aquatic > Marine > Oceanic | place... | reverse complement strand
CTGCCACTCGTTGCTCCAGGCTCGTCAACCTCTCGGACAGCTTCAGGAGTACCCTCTCCATGTTCTGCGGCGGCTTGTTGGACTCTTCCATCATTTTGGTCACCTCTTTGATATGATTCGGATGCCCTTGACTCAAACTCGTCGCAGAAGGCGTCGAAGTTATCAAGGATCTGGTCGTAGTTTTTAAAATCGACTTTTTCAGGCATTTTTTTACTGGGAAATTTTTTTCCTTTTCAAGGTTTTGAAAAAACCATTTTCAAAATATATTTATCTCTCGTCTGGATACTTTTGTAGGTTAGGGAAGGGGTAGGAGTCCCAAACCCGCTTGGCGCCCCGCTTAGGCAAAAAAAGGGGGCATATTACTGCCCCCTGTTGATTTAACACACATGACCTAGGACTTATGTTTGCTGAGGTTCGACTTAAAGAACAACTGATGTGCTCACCCCTGCCAGACTTACGGATGCCTAGGTCGATCACATTTCTGTGATCATCTCGTCAAGTTCACATGTGTTGACGCTGGGGTCCATCCATCTAACGCCGTCGGGTGTGATTTGTCCATAGAATGCCTCAAGTGTTGGGATGAGTTCATCATATGAATTCTTGCGACGTGCTAGTGAATACATACCCTCATCATTGCCTAACCATAGGGCAACATTCCAAGTCTCATAATTTGTCCACCCATTGTATGTGGTGTCTTCGATTTGAGTTTGATAGGTTGAAAAGGTCATGTGCTGATGTGTTTGGTATGTACTTATTATAATGGATAAGCGACTAATGTCTGTCGCTTATGTTCCAGTATCCATAGTGTCCACTGGGCGTCTTTAGGTCTTCCCAGTTTCTCTGCTGCATTGCTTCCAATGCTGCAAGGACTGCGGGGTCTTTCATTGCTGATTGATTAGCAAGAACACGTCCGCCGTAATAAGATTTGAGTTCGTTTGTTTTGTTCATGTACTTATTATAGGGCATAGGGTGAAGGGGTCTATGCAGATTGGACCAGTTCGTTGCCTGTCACACGCACCCATTTGATTGGTTTGCCTGTGGTCATTTTAAAAATCATCTGGTCGCCTTCGCCTGCAATTTGCTTACAGACTTGATAAGCTGCCTCGATGCTTTCACAATACACGGCGCCGTGCTCATCGAACTTTGCCCACGCCGCTGGTTGAACTGCCCATGTGTTTTGATTTCTTTGTGCCATGTGTGATAAAATGTTTTAGGAGTTTGAATAATGGACCTTCACCTATTGTTTCAAGGTGGGGCATGTTGTAGTGTGCCAATGGGGAAAAAAAGAAGGGGGTTGCCCCCCGCTGTGTTATGTAGTTAAGGCGAACTCGTAACCGTCAACAAAATCAACGGTGCCCGCCCGTGATGAAATGAACCACTCAAATTTCTTTTGAAACACCCCGCACCCATATGCAAACTCATAGCATAACGCATTCAATCTTGATTTGGTGGTGTTGGATTGCCATCCGCCGTCAAAGACTTGTAATGAATCGTTGCTCACAGTTGCGATATGATTGCCGTGTAGATAAACGAAGGCGTTGCCTCTGATGTTGATAACCTCTGTGTTATCCTTTCTGAAATCAGAATTGTTTCTGATTGCTTCGTTCATTTGGCGTTCAATCAATCTCATGTGTGTCCTGTGTGTTGTACTCTTTTATTATAGGGCAGCGAGGGAGGATATCAACCAACCTCGTGCCACTTTGTGAACTGTCACCTAAGTGACGTGAAAGAATGGGTGATCATGTTCAAATGGTTCGGGGTCATATTCCATGTCTGCATCGAGATTCTGTTTTAGATTCTCATCATACAAACGGATGGACAATTCACCCTCTTCAAACATTCCCACGTAACCATGACGGTCTAACGCTTTGTCCATGATCTCCCAAATGTCGCTCATCTCTTTATCATTAAGAAATGAGATGATGTTCCAATGATTGATCATCTACATGCCTCCGTGAATAGTTTACGTGCTGTGGATTCTATGGCGTCACGTGTGCCACGTGAGAAATCCCATAACTCTTCCATCTGTTCTAGAGTTAGTTTGTTGGATGCTCTAAAATCATCCCATGCCTCTTCAAAGCATGTTTCAAGTAAAGATTCGTGATGTAAAACTGACATGTGTGATGTGTGTTGTACTCTTATAGTATAAGACCCCACCAGTGAAAGTGGGGTCAATGTGTGCCAGTTTGTTAACTGAACAGTGGACGCATGTAGTCTTTGAACTCTTCACACATAGCACGTGCTAGAATTTCTAACTGCTTAGGGTCTGAATTGTTCCCGTCGGCAACTAGTTCATCATAACATGCAGAGGTAATACCTGCATCTGTGATGTCGTACTCGTGAAGTTGAACGTGCTTGAAAAAACTCATGGGCGTCTTATGTGTTGTATGTATTCATTATACACATAAAAAGACCCCTGTGAAGGGGTCGGTAGACACTTTTCTTATTGTCCCAGGTAACCTGCAACCATCATGCCTGGTTCATCATAAAACCATGTACAATCAACATCAGGGAATTTCTCTCGTAATGCGTAGAATATTCCCTCTGCTGGTGACCATGCAGTTTCAAACTCACATTCAAAACTATTCTCATCCAGATGGTCACAGCATCCTTTGTCAATTTCCCACTTAGTCCCCCAGTTGGCAACATTCCAGGAATACCATCTGTCGTCATTCTTTCCATCTGGAAAATCGTATGTAGTGTAGACTACTTTACCATCTGGGTTCTTATGTTCCCTTTTGATTGGCAATTCGCCTTTCTCGTTGGGTGTGGTCTTCCAATCAGGTGCAGGGACTATATGCTGGAATGGTTCATCATTGTCAAAGATTTCATAAACTTGTTTCAGTTGCTCCTCATTGTCTGAGTAGAATGAAACTCGATTGTGACACCAGTTTGGCATAGATTCTCCTATAAGGTTTGGGGTGTGGTCAGTTACTGCAGATGATAGCAGTTGCTTATGGGATGCCCATCAGTTACTGCAGATGACCACGTGTAGGACTTAAAGGACGTAATTTCTGAACTGAATCCAGACAACCATAGATCCTTGCCCACATTTATATAATAACAAAAAAAGCACCCTGTGGGGTGCTGTGTGTACCAGTTTGTGAACTGTCTAGACTAGTGCCATCTCGGTTTGGATTTGTGAGATCATGACTGCATCCTGTCTGAATGCTGTTTTGTATGCTGCCGCGATCATTACGAACACTTTGTACATTGCCTTGAACTCAGACTCTGGAATTTCAACATAGAGGATCTTGGTTTGTTCTTGCTCCCCTTTCCAGAATCCGATGCCGTCGATGATTGTGCCATAGTCTAGAAGAGGCATGATGTCTGATTGCATGAACTCATCGAACATCTCATCATCTACGGTGCCAGCATCGGGAATGTTTCTACCCATTGCCATTTGTAATCTAATCATGTGTGTGATGTGATTACTATAATTATACACATGAAAAAACCCCAGTGAAGGGGTCAGTGGTCAGTTTGTGAACTGTCCTAGTTAAATGCCCTTACATAGGACTCTTTAACATATGATGAGGTTGCCTTGTATCCTTTGGATATATCCTGGAATAGGGCGTTGACCTCGTACTCATGAATTGCCCATCTCTGCTTTGCGTCGTCAACGTAGCGTGATGGACTGATGAGTTTAGCACTGCTAGGTCTCTTTGGTGTGGTGACCTTTGGTGCTGCTGCTTTCCTTGGTTTACGTACTGTTTTACGTGGTGCCTTGGTTGCAGTTGCTGTCATAAGTGTCGAATTCGTTTGACTGTCTTAATATAGCAAAGATTACAACCAATGGGTGAAACAGTGGACACTTTGTCAACTGGTTTCAAAAATTCAGGCCGCCGCGCTTTATGCATATAATAAAAAAGGACTCGTTAGAGTCCATTTAAAAAATCGTGCATGGCGTCAACGTATTCATCGTAAGACCCGTTGAACCATTCTGGTTTGACTTGAGCGGGTGTCTGTGACCCTTGCCCGTGAACACATTCTCTGAGGGTGTAACCCTTTTGAGATAATTGTGGAAAGAATTCCTGGAAATTGGATTCGTTCATTTTGTGACCTCTTCAAATGAAATGTTGTGATCAGCGTTTGAGATTACATCCCAAGTGCTGTTGAAAACTGACTCGTCGTGATGCTCTTCAAAATCCATTGAGTAAGCAAAGGACATGACCTCGTTGAGTAGGTCATATTGCTCAGACGTGAGCGTGATTTGAAATTGGTCTGAAATGTTCATGTCCTTAATATAAACGATTTCAGAGCAAATGGGCAAAAAAATGGACAGTTTCTCAACTGTCCGACGGCGGCTTACTTTTTTTAGTAGAGGTCTCTAGCATTAGCACATAGGACAGCGGGGTAGAAATCCAATTGAGACTGTGTGGTGTCGTCGTAGAGATCGTTCATGATATCTCTGACCCGCTCACGGTCTAGACTGTCACCCTCTCCCCATGCCCAGTGGATATGCTCAAGATCACCCTTTGCGATGAGGTCCAGATATCTGCATGTTGCAAATGCTATCTGTTCCCTTGTGCGTCCTTGGTCGTATAGTCCACCCTGTCCATAGAATGAGAAGACGTACTCAAAGAACTCATCGAAGTTGATCATAAAAAAATCCTGAACATATACACATTGTACATGCTCAGGACCTCAGTGTGTTGGTGAGTGTGTCAGTTTAATAACTGTCCTCTTCCCACTTCTCATATTTCTTATATTTTGTTACCTTCTTTTTATTAGATCGTCTGACCCCTTTGATATTGTATCCTAGGTCATCGATTTCATGGTCTATTGAATTGTCTTGGTCCGATGAACGTTTGCTCATTAGTCCTGGTTGCAATGGTATACTTAAATGGATGACTATTTAGATTCGACTAAAACCCCCTCTTTGATTTGATTGTGAATGAAACGACCAACACTGCCTCCAGTCTTCATTTCGACTGATAATAGTTCTTTACAGAGATCATTCCTAAAGTTTTCCACATTTCCACAGTTAAATGTATATTCTTTGTTAATATTACTATTATACACTACTATTACATCCTTTTCTTCACAATTAATGCTCTTTATAGCACTAGAGTTTAAATTGTCATACATTTTAGACATTTTTGAGTTAAATGGGGTCTTTTAAAAAGAAAAAACGCAAAAAAACGCGAAATACTTAAAGTTTTAACTTTAAATCTTTCTTAAAAACTCAAAAAACTTAAAAAGTGAACTTTCTGAGTTTTATAAAGTCTTTAAACTTCTGTTTTTTTGACTTTTTAAGACTTTCAGGGTTTCTGTAAGTCTCATGAACGTATAATAACAGAATTCGCAGGGATTTGCAAGTATTTTTGAGGTTTTGGGGACACTTTGCGAACTGGCACACACATACTTGACAAATCGGTAGGTTGCGGGCTAAGGTAGCGTAACCAGAGTACCTTCACACTATCTTCACAGAACCTAAACACATTTATTCCACAATTAATAAAGGTTTTCCACAACCTCTGTGGAATACTCAAAGAACCCTGTGATAGCAATGTGCGGACTACTGTGGTACAAGGATACTATCCTATACTATCCAACCTTCTCTGCCCATGACTGTGGACCTCTCAAACTATACACATCAGAGTTCCAACTTATGCTGATTCTATCCTGACTTACAGTGTTAGATTCTACATGATGTGGCACATAAGATGGGAACATAAGTATGTCTCCTCTCTTAGGTTCAATCTTGTGTATTGAAGCAAGTCCATACTGTCTACCATACTGTTCATCTACTGATACTGCATGGTTAAACTGTTCAAATTGGTGTGGATGACTTAATACTATTGGTACTGTTGATTCAGTCAAATAGTATACAAATGTGTAATCACTATTAGGATGTGTATGTCCTACATTATATCCTCCTAAAGGATTAATGTTAACCCATGCTCTACCATGTTTCAACTTACCTGTTATAGTATGTTCATCAATGTACTTCCTTACTGGTGTTAATTCAACAAATGGAATTACATTTGATTGAAACCCTAATCTATTTGATCGTTGACGTGCAGTATACTTTTGTTTATTCTGCACATCATAACATCGTTCAATTAAACCATCTGGGGGTTCATAATTGAATGTCTGTAATAGTGTTGGGAATAATGCTTTAACCGAAGGTTGTGACATTGTAATGCTTTCTCACTGGTTTGGGTTTCATTGGACGTGTTGCCCTATAGTAGATCTTATACAGTAACTCTGAGTCTATCATGTTTGATTTGTTCGATTGCTGTAGGTAGGATTGCATACTCTATTCTTTGGATTGCTTTGGTTAGTGTATTGATATTATCATCGGGCAGGATTTGTACCTCTTGTTGCATGATTATCTCACCACCATCAAGTTCTTCATTGACATAGTGTACTGTAACACCAGTCTTTTCATCACCTGATTCAAGTGCTTGTTCTATTGCATGTAGTCCCTTATACTTAGGTAGTAAGGATGGGTGAATGTTAATCATAGGGGCAGGGAATCGATCAGGATGTTTAATCACCCTCATATAACCTGCTAATATGATAAGATCAACCTTGTACACTTCCATGAGCATGATCATCTTATCCTCTTCCTTATGTGGTATCCTACAGTGAGGAATACCATACTTGGCAGCACGTTTGACTGCACCACACTCCTTAGTGTTGTGTATCATTAACACAACCTCATTGGTATTACAAATTGGATTTGTAACGATGTTCTGGAAATTAGTACCATTTCCTGAACACATGACTCCTAGTCTCATTTTGGTATAGTAATGACAAACTTAGTGGTTTCTTCTCCCACTGAGTTCTTTGTATACCATTTAGTCATTTCACCACCTAGTAGTGTTGACAATTCACCTAACCTAGTAACAATACGTTCTTCACGTTCAGTCATTTGTTTTGTTCCTCTTGGGTTTTCTAGGGTTTTTGATCTTCATTGGTTCTTCAAACTTAAACTTCTTATTCATGATTTTATTCTCATGCCGTACATGGTTACGGATACTCTCTCTGTCTGTCCAATCAGTCATAACCTTTCCTCCTTTTCCAATCAGAATACATTCTACCATACATCATACCCTCATGGGATTTGATGTCAGCACCACTGAGAAGTTCTTCTTCTCTTGTCGTTCTATCAACTGGCATGGTAGAATACTCTTGCTGCCAGTTGTCTAGGTCTCTAAAGAACTGTTCTTTGTTCTTCATTTCCTCTTGCCAGTGTAATGGTATGCTTGATACTCACTCTGCTTGAGTTTGTATCGTTTAATGTGATCTTCTATCCTATCAAGGTCATCGAACCATGCCTTGTTTAGTTGATCACTTCTCTCCTTACATGGTATGAATGCGTAAGGAAATCTAGGGAGATGCGGGAACAACTCAAGTTTCCTTGAGTTCGTTACCTTTGGTGCGGTTTCCCTTACTCTCTTCTTCTGCGATGACTTTGAGGCGACCGTTGTAGTCGTACCCTTCTTTGAGGAGTTCTTTGTTGATCGCTGCTGGATCCCAGAATTCAAGTTCTCCACGCTCTTTGAGAATGTAGAAACAGTCTTTGCGGAGTGCGTTGATGAAGTCTTCCTCCTCCCAGTCGTTGAAGACTTTTTCGATGGGGTCTTTCTCGTCCCAGTTGATGTGGATGCCATTAGCGTCGTCAATAAATTCGATCATGAGTTTTCTTGGTCAATCTTACCTTGCTCCTTGATTTGTAGGAGTAGTTCTTCTGCTAGTGCGTGTTTCTGTTCATTACATGCAGTCATGTAATCAATGATTAACTTACGCATAGCATCACTGAGTTGATAATCAGTTGAGTTGTCCGAGTCCATAGTCACTGAATAAGGTTTCTTCTGTGTCTAATTGGTTAGGATCTAACCACTCAAAGAATTCATCAGCAAAACATAGTGCATCATCAACTCTCTCTTCTGACATCAATTGCTTGAAGCGTTCTGTCACCCATACGTAGATGTCATCACGTTGTTGTGAGATCCTTAGTGTGTCTTCGTTGTTCATAGTTTTTCAGCGAATAGAATGTTGGTGAGGTGGTCATACTGGATGAATTGTACATCCTTTGGTAGTAGAGATGCAGCAGCAGCGGCGAAGTCATTTGGAAACTTCTTAAACATTCGCCTATACTTCTGTTCTCCTTCATAATCTAGATCTTCACGTGGCAGTATGCGAATTTCAAACTGTCCACGAGAGTATCTATTAGGGTACGGATTGATGTACTCTTTGATGTGTTCTTGAAGCATGTTCATTTTGAGAATACCTCACTAGTGTGTTCTACTTGAAGTGATTTGATGTCTAGTAGCATCTTACACATATGTGCAACATACTCTACATCCTCTTCACATGGTTCAAAATCATAAGCACTGTCCCAATCGACAGTGTTATCTTGAAAAACTGGAGCACCGAACATATAACCTTCATCATCCATTGCATATGCGTTGCCATCAGCAACGATATAGAAACTAGGAACAGTCATGGGAGTGAGAGAAGCAAGTGAATAAAGTATACTATGTATTAGAGCGTTTGTCAACGCATGTAGAGATATCCCCCCGCCCAGTCAGCATTTGCTAGTAAATATTCACGATCTTTGATAAGTCTGAGATCATAGCGTACATGCTTTGCTGGAGACTTCCAACTTGCTGGTTTGTACACTTGACCAGTCTTCTTATCAATGAATGCGTGAACACTACGCTGATTGTTAACCATCACGATCTTGTGATACTTGCGACCAGACTCTATAACGAAGTCGTAGTCGCATACACCTGACTTAAGTTCATTAATTCTTTCAACGTGGTACTTACTGTTACCATCTTTAACAATTGATCTCTCATGATGTCTGATTGAATCATTGATGTAGTTCTGCTTGAGTGCATCACATAACCCTTGAGTGTGAGTGAGTATGTTTTCAGTGATTGTTGCAGTGGTCATGAGGTCTCTTGTGTTGATGAATTAAGTATAACGCGGAATGTGGTATGAAACAACCACTAGTGTACACTTATTCAAGTGGCACACTCCGCACCTTTACCGCAGAAGATCCAATGCTTCACGTGACAATTGCTCTTGTGGCATATCGTCAGTTAAGAATGGAGTGTCACTCTGCCATTCTTGTTCTGCGTTGTCTAGATTCTGGAGTAACCAGCGATCTAACATTACTTCGTTCATAGTAAAAACCAATCAAGTTTGTTAATAGATTCGTCGCAGTGAGCACATGATAGTGCTGACCATGCAAAGTGATATACTCTGGATGGTTGATCACAACAAGGACACACAATGATCTTACCATTGGTTCCACTTCTTGTTGTTGAGGTGACTTGGTTCATGGTGTGTTCCTTGACGACTTCATTAATATACATCAGTTTGATGCAGTGTGGCGTGATGGTAGACAGTTTGATAACTGGTTGTAAAGTGTCCCATCATCCACAGATTTGTGGTAGAAAGATTTGGAGTCTGCTACCATCATCATATCCATTATAAATCGGATCTGAGATGGTGTTAGATCAACTTGGGTAGTCTGTTCAATCATAAGTGGTTCAAGATGCTTGTAGACGCTTGTAGAGGGGTCTCAGGAAGTGTATTAATTCTCTTTTGAATTAAATCACCATAATCCTCATGTAATTCACACCCAATATAATACCTATCGAGTGATTTTGCAACTGTTGCTGTTGTGCCACTGCCCATGAATGGATCAAGTACAATGTCACCCTTCTCACTACCAGCAAGGATACATGGTTTGATCAGTTCTTCAGGATACGTAGCAAAGTGTGCTCCCTTGTATGGTTTCTTGTTTACTGTCCAGACAGAGCGTTTATTGCGTTTTGTATATGATTTTGTAAGACCCGAATGCGGTTGGAGTCCTGTTCCTGGATTGTGGTACTTTCCTTTTGATCTGTCTCTTGTTCCCCAATCTTTTGCTGGTTCTTTGATTGCTTCATTGTCATAGTGGTAATACTTACTCTTACTCAAGAGAAAGATATACTCATGAGACTTTGTACATCTATCTCTTACACTCTCTGGCATAGGGTTTGGTTTATGCCATATAATATCTTGCCTTAGATACCATCCATCCGCACGTAATGCGAATGCAAGCATCCATGGTATACCAATCAGATCCTTATCCTTATATCCTTGGAGTTTGTTGGATCTTCTTGGTGTAGTCTTAGGTAGGTCTTGTCTGTTGTTAGAGAATGTCTGCTTAGGTATGCACCCATCCTTTCTGTAATTATAGTATGAGTCACCAATGTTCAACCATAGTGTACCATCCTCCGTAAGTACATTGCGTACCTTACGGAAGACTTGTACCATCTCTTCAACATATTCTTCTGGTGATTGCTCTTGACCTATCTGGTCATCCTCACCACCATAGTCTCTTAGTCCGTAGTATGGTGGTGATGTGACGCACATCCTTGCACTCTCTGGTAAGAATGCATCAAGTGTATCACGACAGTCTCCAAATAGAATAGTGTCTTTCATGCTCTAAAAATTGGTGAAGGAAAACAAAACTGAGGGTCAGTGCATTACCCCAACGGTCATGTGTCTGCTTCTAAGTCAGACTAGTCAGGAACTCGTTTGTTTTCCTGAAAGTATAATGACATACTATTGAATATTTGTCAAGGGGTGTGTGACATTACGTAAACTGTCTACCAACACACCACCCAACAATACTCTTTCTGATACCTTTAGTTACAGGTTTAACTCTATGACCTAGAGTTGATGGAAATACTATCAATGAACCCGCCTTTGGTTCTAATGCTATTCTATTCCATTTCAATTCCATACCATACTGAGGTAAAACAAATTCTAACTCTCCTCCCTCATAATCATCATTCAATAATAATGAGAAGGATAGTTTACGATGGAATTGTCTCTTTTTATCACCAGCACGTATGTAATCAATATGCCATCCATAATGATCATTCACATGATAGTGTGCATACTGATAAGCGTTATTATGAAATTCATCATTCAATTGATACTTGTACACATCATCATTGACAGATTGTACATGATCCCTACAGAATCTTCCAACCCAATCACGCTGATCACGAAAACATATATCAGTAGAGCGAATGTGTTTTTCTTTATCACCCCACACCCTACCTTTCTTAAATATTGAGGTATCATCAAGATACTCAATTATATTGGGTGGAAGTGTGATATCAATAGCAGTTGGGTCAACATACATTAATCATTGAAGATAGGAATGATGTTAGTTTTTGCGTGTTCTGTTTTGTTTATGTGCTGCTCCCACTGAGCGGCATCGTCCAAATTGAAGAAGGTCGCTTGTTGGCGGGATGTGCCCTTCTTCTTCGTCTTTTTCATCCAAACGACAGCGTATTTCATGCCAATAATTAGGGTATACTAGAATTGATGCGTAATGGCGTCCCCACCTAGAGTTTGCACTCTTGGGTAGAGGTTGATCAATGAAACATATTGTGAGATAAGCATCATCAATAAAAGAAATGTAACCTACAACGTCACGCCATGCGACTGGTTGTAGCATTTGAAAATCATTCTTCGTCAGTCGTGTCTGATTTGTCTTCATCGAACAACTTGCGATTAGCGTTTGCTGGATTAGGTAGTCTGAACATTTGTTTCAGATCATTGAGATCATTCAGTTGTTGCTGCAGATTATCAATTTGTTTCTGCAGAATCTGAAAGTTGTGATCGTTGTTGTTTTGCAGCATCAAAAAGTTTTGTATTGCTGACTTGAAATCTTCCTCTTTCATTTTCGTTGATCAGTGATAATTGGCGTTGGAGTTCATATTCTACCACACAAAGGTGTTGTTGTAAATGGTGTTCCCACTCATTATCTTTAATGAGTTGCGTGACGTTATTTATTTGTGCTAATGCACTAAGAAGTCTTGTTTTTTTGTTCATTAGTACCTACTAGGAATACTTTGTTTCATTTGTAAGTAACCATGCATTAATGACCTAAGTTCATCAGCACGATCAGAGTTTACATCATCGATGCAAGATAACATCTCCTCATATATTCCTCGTGACGAGATAGTTTCATCCTGAAGGTAATCTTCGATAGCGTCTTGCATACGGATCTTACGTTGTTTTGCATACTCTTGGTCGGGTACATAATTTGGATTAGTTAATACAGGTCTGTTCATGAGAATTCCTCGCTACGACGAGTTTCTAGGTAAGCAAGGATTTCTTGACGCCACTCCATCAGTTCATGGTAACACTGCTGGTTGTGAGCACACCCACGTAACTTTGAGTCTGGTTTATGCACTGACTCAATAAAGAGACCAAGTGCATCACGACGTTTTTCTTCTTTAGTAGTGTTCCAATCCATTTTAGTTGTGTTGGTGGGTAGGGTTCATACCATCATGCCATGTTTTAAATGACATTAATGGCCAAATGCCATACTCCTTTTTTGCGTGTTCTTTGGAGTTTAGCACGGGATAGTCTGTTCGTAAAGACTGCTCACTATAAATGCGGAAATCCACATCTGGTTCAAATGGTAGACTCTTGGCATACTGCCAGAATGGAGTATCATAAGCAGATCCGAACTGATAATGCCATAGAACAAATGTCTCAACTCGTTTCATGCACCTGCCTACACTATGATCACACATGTATTTTGGTCTATCATTTACAATATGTTGCCATGCATGACAAGCAATATACTTATAGAATGTGCTTGACGTTGCTTCCAGTGGTTCTAAGAAACAAAATTTATTACCATTAAGTATAGTTCTATCTCCTTTCCACATACTCTTAGCAGCATAATTTCTGAATGTTAGATAATCATCAGGAACTACATTAAAGATCTCATGCATATTAAATGTTGCTTCATCCTTAGATGTTATGTTATTATTGTAAAGATACCCATATGATACACTATCATGATTTGGTATTACAAATGTCCAACCATCAGGTGTTGCAACACATCTAGTATGTGTTAGATCTGGATCTCTACCACCTTGCTTACATAATAGAACTGCATTCAATGGATTGATGAGAGTATTATATTCATTATAATCATTACCAGACCTACCTCTACAATCAAAGATGTAGTCAGCATCAATCTCTGCTTCAGGATCTATTATATTCTTCTCAATTACATTCACATACTGTGATTCTCTAACCTTTCTTGATAATTCATGTGTCTGGAAATGCATTGCAACATTATCCATGTAAAACTTATGAAAAAATTTCTCTTGCTTCTGTCCCCATTTCTCATATAATATACCAGTCTTGATTGTTGCACCAATATCATTATTCCACCAATCTATATTAAGACTAGCAGCTGCTAATGACAACACATCAGGAGTAGTACCTTGTCCAACTCTCTCCATTGGAGTGTCTGGATCGTAGTACATATCGATGTCAAACAAATTCTGACCGTAGTATCCAAAATTCAGTGCAGTTATGCATCCAGCATTACCAGCACCTACTATTGCTATTTTCTTCTTCATGATGATATTTGATCACAACTAATTATATCCGATACTGGCACCTCATGTTCACCTGCTATAAGATAGTAGTGTTGACCATCACGTTCTCCCAGATATTTCAACTCATCCTCTGGAAATTCATTCTCACGTAGCATCGCTTGTATCTGTAGATGTTTCAACTGGTCAGCGTCAGGCAATTCCATACCAATAAAATTCTTATGCTATAGCATACCAAATAATTACTGAGTTGTCAAGTCTTTAAATTCATGAACTGTGTGGATGTATGCATACACTTCAGCAACTGTCCCATCAGGGTTGACATCATACTCTAAGTTGAAATATGATTCACCCACCAGTTTAGAGGTAATGAATGCCACCTGATCTCCTGTTAATACCTGTACACCACCATCACGTGACAGTAAATCTAGATATGACTTTGCATATTCTTTCAAGTTTGGTGTGTATCTTATAATTCCTTTACCTTCATAATCACTATCATATAATTTGGCATACTTAAAGTTCAATCTATATGTGATTAAATCACTATCAGGATAAACATCAATTGATCCTTTACATATTGGAGTACGATATAATCCAAGATCGTTAGATGTTAAAGCAATATCATTGACTCTACTTAAGAAGTCATTGTCTTCTATTTCTGATAGATCATACAGTGAATCATATACTCTAATACTAATCAGATCACCAGTTGGTGACAGTGTTATACCAGTAAAATAAGTACGTGTTTCATCAGTAACACTAGTAAATTTATCTATTTTCTGTCTTACATCATTAAACTTAGGTTGTCCGATACCATCAACAAATAGTTTCCAAAGAGATGGATTGGTTCCTACACTTTTATATTCATAGAACTTCTTACAAAAGAACTCTTGATACACACCATCTAAGTGATAGACATACAAATCATTATCATCATCCAAATGTGGATCTTTGACAGTAGGTAGTTCAAAATGAAAATACTTGTTAATTGTATATCTAACAGCATCATCTAGTACAGGACCATACTGAGAACTATCGAGACTAGTAAACCTTGCAGGCATCATCTCAACGGTTGATACCTTCTCTCCGTCTGATAGACGGTACTTATCAGCAATATTATAGTCTTCGGTAAAGATCATTACTCGTTGCTCGCAATTTGTTGTCCTTCTGCATTAACAAGAGAATAAAATATATAATCCTCTGGTATTGCAGTTGATGCTTGTGATGATGGAAAATTATCCTCTAACCACTCCATAGTGTCAGCAACATCATCATCTATTTCAGAAAATACAAACTCTGAATTCTTTAGTGCTGTCCACAAATCATTTGGTAGAATGCCTTGATACTTGGTGTATGATGTATTGATGGCATCAACATCAGAACTAGCATTCCAACCAGTTGATCTTAAGTATAGTACAGGCTTGCCCAATTGAGCAGCATACTTCTCAATGAAATTATCAAGATAGAAAGTGTTGTAGTTATTCATGTTACTCTTTATAGTTCAGATTCATCAGTATAGAACTTATCCCAATCTACTGGAACAAGATCCTCAACATGCAAATCTTTCATCAGTTGTAGAACAGTATCTGTGACTTTCCTTGAAGCAGATTCACCACGTTGAGCAAGTCTCTTTAGATTCTCTTCGTTATTATTCCAGAAATCATTACTTGCTTCACCCTGAGTCTCAACCCACTGATTAGCATCATTCTCATCCATGAATGCAGGAGCATCTGTTACTCCATCATCCAACTTACCATTTGGATATAGTTTCCTATAGTTTGATGGGTCAATTGGGAACTTAAGTTCATGTGTATACTTAAAATACTTTAAACCTGATCCTTCAAACTGAGCATCAGTTGGTGATGGTAATGATTTATCCCTTAACCATTGTCTCCATGCAACCCAGTCGTCTTTCTCACCTGTATACTTTTCTGTAATGTCTGGCAATACCCTCCAATCAGATAGTGATAACATATTAATTTTCTGTCTACGAAGTTTACGCCATCTCTCCTCCCAGAAAACTACTTCACTATCAATTTTGTATACTTTTTCTTCTACCTGTAGACTTTTAACTTGTTTAACAACAGTAAAGAAGTCTTTAACTTCAGTATAAAATTCTTCTGCTTGTTGCTTTGTTGCTGAGGTGAAGTTATATGCTCTAGGATATGATGTGTTATTAGAGAAATTGTATATAGTTTTAACTCTTTGGCAAAAATACGTGCCATCATTAAAGAACTGAATGTATTGAAGTTGATCTTTATCACTGTGCCAGAAATCATCAACTTTAGTTTCAAAAAACTTTGTAATTAATTCTTGATCCACTTGAGTTCTTGGTACTGCTATAGCTCCTAACCTTTCTGTATCATGATTAGAGAAACTTCCATTTATAAAATCAGCTTCAAGTAATAGTTTTCTTTCTAGAAATGCCATGAGAATTACTTACCTTTGATGTACCATCCTGTTACTATGTATTTATCTTGAGTCATGACTGTATTTCCTTTATGTGTATGAGTAAATCCACCAGGCCAAATAACAACAGTACCTGCAGTTGGTTTGATTCTACGTCTTTGATATAAAAACTCAGTCTCTGCTTCTCCATCTGGCATATCATTTAGATAAATCATCCACACCAATTCTCTTTGAGAATGTGCCATGTCAGCATTTTCATGATGCCATAGATGATAACCACCGCCTGGTGGAGTTCGTTGCACCTTAATATCAACAGACGTCAATGCTTGTTTCTTTAATGCCTGATACTCGGTTATATAATGGTTAGCACATGATTTGAGAACTTGATTGATTTGTATAACAAGTTCTCTATTTGAATAGTTTAATAGAAATGAAAAATCTTGTCTGTTAAGAGCACCATTATAAAAATCTTCTGATTTATATACTGTTTCTCCATCAGATAAGTAATCAGTATTTTCATAGTTAACAGTACAACCTATATTTGAAATCTTCTTAGAGTAATCAATGATACTATCACATAATGGTTTTGGCATGAAATTAGGCCACACACCAATAAAGTCGTCGAATTCGACTTTGGTTATCTTTGGGTCTAGCATCAATTCAAGTGGTCTATAATCAGGAATTTCAGTCATATTAATAAGCTTTGATCATATATTTAGTCTTATGGAAAGGGTTTATTATTGGGACTTGTCGTTGTGGTCTCATTGTAACATCTGGGACTGGTTTTTTGAAGTTACTAGTCAATTTAAACTCAGCTTCTGTCATATCCATGAATATATCATTCTGTGTGAATGATACTTGAAGTGTTCCTGCAGCACCACCAGTACCAGCAGGAGAAACTGCAGTGACTCTAAGGAATGATCCGCCAAAATTAGTATTCCAAAAATCGAATGTTAGTTCATCACCAGCATTATAATTTTGTCCAGGACTGACAATTGAATTAATCCTTACTCTCGTATCACCAGTTACAACAGGAGTAGCATCTAAAGTTGGCCAAGGTGTCATAGTAACATTTAATATCATACCGTTACCTGTTCCAGACGAACCACTAGCATAAACCATATTCACATCAACAGTGACGTTATCATCAGGATCAGTCCAATACGAATTGCTACCTGTTAAACGATATTTCCACTCACCAAGAATTGTACCTTGCCATGCAGCAGTATTCAATGCAGCAGTATTAAGTCTGTCTGCCCAAAGTTCAAATGTTTGTAATCCTCCAGTAATACCTCCACCTAAACCAGAACCTTCAGGTGCATTTGCATTACCTAAACCTGCTACGTTACCACCAGTGAAATCTGTGTTAGGATTAGAGAGAATAGATTCAGTAATCATATGTGAGTGTGTAAGTGTTCCTGAAATACCAGGAGAAGTATATACATCAACTATAAATTTAGTTGGTTCTGTGTCAACAACTCCAGCTACTATTCCTGTATCAGCACCACCTGTTAGACCAGTTGATTGTAATGTTTGACCATTTAGGATAGTTGCAGGAGAAATCCACCATGTTAAGAAATCAACTACTCCTTTATCATCCTCATCCAATGGACCAAAGTCAGTTGATCCAAAACCCAACCAGTTTGTATTTGTCTCTTCGTTTACTGGGTATCCAAGATTCAGATTTTCACTGATCCAAGTATCGATATTAAAACTGTTACCAAAATATAGTTGCAATTCTACTTGGAAGGCACCGAGACTTTGTAACCAAGTTCTCCATGCATCTCCAGGAGTATCACCTTGACCCCATTCATCTTGTGTTCCAGTTATCGCAGGGTCTCCTGTTCTAAACAAAGTATTACGACCCCATGGAATACATGGGTCATTTCCATTTCCTTCTGACTCTACTGTAGCAGAAATGTATAAATGATCATGCTCTGGTGGTTTAACTATTACTTCTTGCAAAGGTCCAATCTGTGCAGTAACTATACCTTGAATACCAAATACAATATCATCAGTAACAGTTTCCAATCCTCGTAATCTTACAGTACCAAGAGAGAAGAACTGTGAATTAAGACCTGTCTCATTTGTAGATGGTCCTTGAATCTGTTCTAGTGGTTGTACACCAAAAGAATCAACTTTATCAAAGTACCAATATCCACCCTCAGCACCAACATCATTGAAAGTTTTACCAGCTGTAGATACAGGCAAGAATGCTGAACCACCTCTAGAAGAGTCCACTAATCCAACACCACACAGTCTTCTGTTCCTATAATCAGGTAAGTTAAACACACCACTATATGTTGCTGTACCATTAATGTCCAACTGTCTATCACCAGTACCACCATAGGTATTACCAATGACATCAAATAATGCCCAGTATTGTATAACATCAAGTTGTTGACCTTCACATGCAATAAATCCAGCATATCTACTACCAAGAGAACCATCTGTAGTACCATATGTTGAAGTAGCACCTTCCTTTAGAATAGGAATAACTGTACCAACAGGATAACCATCAAACTTCTCAGTCTTTTTACTATACCACTTACCTAGATTAGTAGATGGTGGTGGTACAACAGCATATGTTGTTACTGTCCATGTAAATGGATTATTAATTGAACCAGTACCAACACTGATTTGTGTAAACTCTGGTGTACTTAACTGTGTAGCAGATTTAATAATAAGATTGAAACTGGTGTTAAGTGCAGGATCAAATGTTCTTGGTCCTTCTACTGGTGTATCAAAGTCAATAGAAATCAATGCATTATATCCACCAATAGATTGAATAGTAACTGGTAGATTAATACCACTAATAGTTACAGGAGCACTAGAGATAAAAGTATCTGGTATTTGATTAGTTTTATCTGCTGGTGGTAAGAATGCTGCATCAGTATCTGGTCCACTATTCGTTACAACAGTCCATGTTGGGATAGTTCTAGAACCAACATTAATTTGTAATTCTTTAGGATCACCAAACAGTGTAGATGATTGTAAGTAAATGGTTAATGTATCACCATTTGTTACATCTGTTGGAAATACACCAATAGAACCACTGTTTTTCTTAACTCTCACAAGACTAGCATCAGTAGATATAACATCTACAGGTACTGATACACCAGCACCTAGTCCAGTAATACCACCTGAGGGTTGTTCATCTGATCCAATGAGTGCATCTGCTTCAGCATTATTAACATCAGTAAAACTAAATGCATCAGGTGATGAAGATAGATTTGCTCCAGTAGTAATGGTCCACGTGGATCCACCAGAAACATCACCAATACTCAAATCTGTTGATCTTGGGGTATTTCCTGTTGCTGCTGTAAGCATTCTTATTTGTAAATAATCACCATTACTAACAGTTCCTTGGTTAGGACTAAATGTTACACCATCTAATACATCAAAACCATCAGCATTTGTTGTAGTAGTATTAACAGATGCAACTGCCCACTCACCAATACCAGTAAGTGAAATGTTACCAGTAGTGGTCATTCCCTGAATTCTAATAACCTCACTATATGCATATTTGTTTATAATTAGATCTTCTAAGTCAGTAAATACGGGAAATGGTATTGGTTCATTTAAAGGTAATGCTTCATTTGTTATACGCCAAGTTTCATTTGATGTACCAATAACCAGTGTAAGTCTAAGAACACTATTGTTTAAAGCACTGGTGGTTCCTCTAATCTGAATTTTAGCACCATTCTGTACAGTCACATTACCACTAGGTTGAATCCACCCAGTATCCCAATTGCCATCACCATCAGTATCAATTCTCAACGACCATTTATCTGTACCACCAGCCTCATTAGAACTTAATGATATTGCTGCATCTGTTCCAGATGATAATCCACTAACTGTAATTAAACTTTCATTTGGTCTAGTACCATCAGCATAAGTATACAAAGTATTTAATGACGCACCCTCAACAGGTATCAGTGGGAACGGATCTGGTGAAAAGTCTTCAGCTATGGTTGAAATCAACCAAAACTGTGTAAGAGTACCAATCTGTACTGTAATAGTTTGAGTAGAACTCCACGATGGTGGTGCTTTAAACTTAAACTGAATATAATCACCCTCATCAACATATAATGGGGTATTTGAGTATGAATACGTCATTCTGGGCTATACAGATATTATTCCAGTCATATTATATTTAGATCTCTCTCACACCGTTCCAATTGTCTTCTAGATTCTTATCTACCTGAATTGGATAGTTTGCTTTAACCTCAACTGGAATGTCAATACCATCAACTAATATTAATTCCGACAAAACAGTTGTATCTGGTGACTCTACAGGTTCCTCATCTCTAACTTTATCATCAGATGGTGGTATTATAAAGTTGTCAGGTCTTCTATCAATTATTACTCCTGTTGTTGTGGAATCTGACGTGGTTCCACCAGCACCTTGTACTTGAATTGTCCATGATATGCTATTTGGACCAAAGTTGTTCCATGGTACACCAACAGTGCTCCAGTCAATAACACCATCTCTATCTGTTTGTCCTTGAGTACCTCCCAATTCAGATGAAGTTGCGGGATTGAGAACAACAACCGAACCAACAGTATTACTTCCATCAAGATAATAATAGGTTGGTGTTATCTGAATGGATGTAGTTGCATATTTTGTTTCATATTCGATATCAAAATTATCATTACCGTAATTAATACTAACAGGTGAATCAATACTACATGTTGGGAATTGAGATACATTAATAGTAATACATTCAGTAGGAGAATCACCAGCAGTACCAGTTACGTAACCACAATAAGTTGTGGTATCACCAGGACATACATTTTGTTGACTAGTAAGATTCCCATTAGTAATAGTACCTTGTGTCCATACGAGTGTATCAGCATCACCAGTAAAGTACCACTCTATATTAGTGCATTGTCCAACAACAATACTACTTGATGGATTGGCACTAAGAAAGAATGTTGGTGGTGAGAAGACAGTAACTGAAACAGTAAGTGTAACTGTTCCTTCTGGTCCTGTAGCATTCAATGTATATGTTGTGTCCGATACTGGATTAACTGTAGTCTGAGCATAGAAGAAATTACTATCATTAGTATTAATAATACCAGGAGCAACTACAATATTATTAACATCACCAAACACGATCCATGCTAATGTAACACTTTGACCAGATTGAATTTCTAATGTTTCAACAGCACTACCATTAGGAGCAATGATCTTAAAGTTAGCACTTGGTGGTAGAGTTTTATTATGACCTGGAATCCATCTTTCTCCACTGTTACTAGTCTCAAGAATAATATTAACACCATTAGCATTACAGTCTGCTACGAATTCATCGTAAGATGCCTGAATAGTAGCGTATACCATACTACCAGATATATCAATCCATAGTGATACATATGTACCCTCAGGCACATTTGCTAGATTACAAATGTCAAACCAACTAGAGGTAAAATTAACATCACCATCATCACGTCTAACTTGAATACCACCATTTGCATATGGATCACTCAAATAGTTTGATGGCATTTTCAATCTACTGAGTGGATACCTTACACCACCATTAGATTGTAGAACTGCTTGTAGCAACCAGAATGTTCTAAATGGGAAGTTACTACGAAAAGAAGCCCAGTCATTAAACATAGTTTGTACTGATGGAGATACCTCGTCAATAAGAGAGATACAGTTAACTAACTGAGCAAGTTGTGCATTTGAAATCTTTGCAATTAATGGTGGTTCCTCATTAGGATCATCACTATAAAATACTTCACGACTAAACTCATTACTACCATTAAATTGAAATTCTGGATTTGGATCATCTGCTGCAGCAACCTTACGCATAATAGAGTGGTTGGAATCACTACTTACGATTCCTTCATTCTCATCAAAAGTGCTATTTCCACCAGCAGTTGTACCAATCTGTCTTACTCCCTGCCAGACATCCTGGGAATTTTTATCTACCAGTACAGGATAATTTGCAATAATTTCTACTGGAATGTCAATGTCATCTATTAATATCTTCTCACTAAGAACTTCAGTCTCTGGTGAGATAACTGGGTCTTCGTCTACAAATTTATCTATTGATTCTGGAATTGAAAAGTTATCAGGTTCTCTGTCTATGACAGTATCAAAATTACCAGAATCTGATGTAGTGGTAGTACCACTAACATTTAAACTAACCGCAACTGACTCAGGTCCATAATTATTCCATGGCATAGAAATATCAACAGTACCATTTCTCTCTGTAGATGATGCTGGATCACCCAACTCTGAAGATGTTGCTGGTGAAATATTAACAGTAGTACCAACAACTTGACTACCATCCAAATAATTATATGTTGGTGTTATTTGGATAGCATTTGTAGCATATATTGTTTCATATCCTATGGTATAAGTAGAATCTCCATACATTACAGTTCCAAAACCAGGAAGAGTTAATGAACATGTTGGTGGTTGCAACACAGTAACTGTAACACAAGTAGTTCCAGAACCACCACCAGGACCAAAAGCTTGAGCACAATATGTTGATGTATCACTAGGTACTACAATCTGATTACCTGTTTGATTTGTACTACTAATAGTACCAGAAGTAAAACCAAAACTGGTTGTTGGATTTACACAATACCACGAAACAGTAGACTGTTGTCCGTTAATTATAGTTGATGGACTTGCATTAAAAACAATTTGTGGTGCATTATATGTACAACTGCCATCATCAATTGTAGCACCTGGATCATAATTATTTGCTAATGGGTCAGTACATCCTGTAGGGAGTATACAAGATCCATCATCTGTATCTGCATTTGGATTATAGTTTGTTGCTTGTGGATTGGTACACCCAAAAATAGGACAATTACCAGTTGCCATACCTGTATGCCTTCCATTAGTAGCAACTAGTTGTCTTTCTGTAGCACCACCATTATAGATGAATATGTATAAAGAAGTCGTATACGAACTAGAAGCACCATTTCCACCATCAACAAAATTGTTACTTGCAGCAGTAAATCCATCATACCAATAGTTTGCACCACCTTCTTCAGCATACCTACCAAAGAATTGATCATACCAATAACTTATTTCATTAAAAACCCACGTAATAGGACGGCTAGGATCACTACTAGTACCACCTGGAAACCAAAATCTATCAGAGGATGTTGGATCTCCAGGAACTCCATTGGTACAAGTCTGTCCATATACGTAGTAGTGACCGTCTTGAAATGCCATTTAGAATTCTACTGTACGAGTGACTAGTTTGGGTATGTCTGATGGTTCATTAGGTATACCCACAAGAGCATAATGAATTTCTTTTAATTTCTTTGGATGACGATGAGTGAATTTACCTTTAGATCTATTTTCACCCTTAAAGTATTCCTCTTCAACCCACTTATAATCATTATCAGCAGTTAAAAGGATCTGCAACTGCAAATCTTGATCTGGTTCTCTCTGTTTATATTCTAATTCAACAACACAATTACTCTCATCTGCATAAACAAATTCTAAAGATAATGGTGGTATTGGATCGAAAGATTGTTGAGATGGTTTATTCATGTTATTATATCTTAATTAGATATTCTACAAGGGTGAATGGTGTTACAAGTTGATCTAATTTTTCATCATTAGAAATATCAACGTCAACATATGCTTCTACTCCAGTCATATCAACATCTTTTTGATCATATGAATATACAAAATTATGTGCATATGTTGTAGGTCTGGTAATACTATGTTTGTGTATAGATTCCCTACCTCCTATTGAAGTGTACTCTGCTGAGTTCTGAGCACCTGAATTAGCAGTTTGTGCATCAAGGTCTTTACCACCAGTATAACCTATTTCATGTTGACCAGTGTAATTTAGATACCTTTGGTTAGATGTATGTGCATGACCTTCAAAATTTTCAATATTTAACTCAGTTTCAGTGGTAGATCTGGCTAGATTATATCTAGGATTTCCTAGGAAAGCAAGATCACCAGAAGGTACAATCCTCACATTACCAAGATAACTAGCAGATATTGTATCTCCAAAATTACTAATAACTTCAATCTGTGGTCCAACTCTATTAACTTTTGCCTGACCAATCAATCCAGTATCAATAAAATCATTTGAATACGCACCTGTACCTCTACCACCAGTAATTACTTTCGATCCCATATCTGGCAGTTGAAACTCACCCAGATCTCCAGTTGATAGATCTTCATTCCTCAATTGTGTATCCTCTTTTTTAAACCTTGAATTATCACCAACACCCAACACACGTGATAATGCTAGAAAATCCTTTGCTTGAAGTTTAGATCCATCACATCTTAAATATCCTGCAGGTAATACTTGTTTAAAGTTTGCAGAACTAGGATCATTTCCTCCTGCAATTGCATCAGTAGTGTGTACAATGATACTTCCTACCATCCCACCGTATCTTCCTCTTTGATTAGTATAATTTGCCATTAGTATGCTCTGATAATATACAAAACGGTTAATGAAGGTTGACTGGTGTTCATACTAATTTCTAATGCACCAACATTACTTACATTATCTAGTATAGTAGTGACTGGAATATTAACATCAGCAGTCAATCTAGACTGAGGTTTTAAACTAGCTTGATCATAAAAGATAGATATTGGATCATGTGAATGTGCTTGAATATCAGTGCTTTGCCAATCTAAAGCACTACCAATATTACTTACAAATGTACCATAATTTACGCTCCATGCTCCAGCTGGATCTCCACCAGCATCAGGAGCAGGACTATAATTCCTCTGACCTACAGGAATTGTATAGTTACTTCCATATGAACCATAAGGAATAACATCACCACTCCGCATTCCACCATAAGGTCTACCAGTTCTAACCTTATCACTAATAAACTCATCTTTGTCAGTGATACTACTCTTTGTTACACCTCTTGGACCAAAATCCTGATCCGCTGGATCCTCAGATAATACTTCCATAATTGTTCTACCTGGCAAACCCGCACCAGCACCACTATAGGAAGAAATTTGACCCCAAATAGTTGAATCTAATAACTCAATAGTTTCAGTTTCAGGAGTTGCGTTCTTATACCATCTCAAACTAAATCTTGCCTCATCAAATTCATTACTATTGAATATGTTTGGAAGATCTCTTCTATCAAAAGAAGCATAGGTATATTTCATAGTGATGTTATCATAGGGGACAACACCAAGTCCTGGTTTAGTTGGATCCGCATTCTGTAATGTATCATAAACACCAGGATGAGCATGAGGTCTAATATGTTGATTTCCTAGTTTTCTGCCAGCAATAAAAACTAGTTTTTCACCTGTACCATCAATAATAGTATTTCCAGTAATAGAACCAGTATAACCATTTCTATCGTTAAGTGTAAACTCAACGTCAGTTCTTACATCATTAAAGACACTAGGAATACCATTATCAGTATTCTCTCCTATAAATGGTTCAATTATTGGTCTAGCATCAGGATCAGAATCAATTGGATCACCAGTACCAGATATAGCATTAAAGTAACTACCTTCAATGTCCATCAATGTTTTACCAGCAACCAAATCAGGAAGAACAAATTGTCCAGTATATGCTGGAAATGCTCCTCCTAAATTCGATGTTCCCTGATTATAAGTATCACCAATAACTTGTACCAGCAATGGATAATCTTTTGCATCAGGTGTTGTTCCATCACAAACAATCCACCCGTCAGGAACTTCACTAACGCCCCCTGACCAAGGCATGATTGTGCCGATAACGGCAGCTTTCATTGTTCTTGTTTCTTGGTAAAAAGGCATTTTCTTATACGTCTGTGAGATACCAACCAACTAAGGATGATGGTGCGCCAGGCCCTCCGTCTGGTGTGGCATTACCAGCATAAACGAGACTGAACGCTGCGTTTGGAGTCTGTACAACTAGTTCACCACCAGCTTCATATCCAACAAAGGTTGATGGTGCAATACCTGGAAGAACAGTAGTTCCAGTATTAGATGATTCACCTTGCACCTTAACATTATCAGGTGCTCTAACAACCATACTTAAGTTGTATGATAGACTACCACTAATATCTATAATGCGAATCATATCACCCATTTCAGGTGCTGCAGGAAGTTTGATTAGAGTATTACCAGTACAGTTAACAAAGTAGTTAACATTTGCTTCAGCAAGGAATGATTCTGCCTCATAGAGCCACTTACGTGCTCCAGTCTGGGAGAAGTAATTCTCAATTCCAGCAATCTTAACTGCACCATTGTTATCAATACCGAAGATTTCATCACCTGCAGTTGCATATGAAGTGTTCTCTCCAGCATATACTGTGAGATCTCCACCACGAATAAATGCATCACCAGTAACATCAATATCACCACCAAATGTAGATGTTCCTGTTCCAAGAGCAGAGAACGAACCATAAGTGGTAAAGTCACCAGATGAATTATTAAAGGTCAATCTTGGTGTAGTTTCATCAGTTCCGAAGATATTAATGTCACCACCGTTGATCGTTAGATCACCAGATGCAGTATCAACTTCTAGAGTTGTTCTTAATGGGATGCCAGTTGCACCACCATTTGTTAATCTAAACCACTGCTGACCTTCGATGGTAGAACCATTAACAGTAAAGGTATCCTCAACAGTGAGTGTTCCAGCAATAGCAGTATTACCACTATTGGAATCCATGGTGAATTTATTAAATCCAGAACCAGCAGTAATATTACCAAAGATCTGAGTATTACCAGTTGTAGACTCAACATTGAATACAATAGCAGCAGGATCACCACCATCATTAACCTGTAAAGACTGTGGTGAAGTGCTAATTAGTTGCTCAATAGAACAGAATTCAAGTCCTGATAATCTAAAGTAGTCTTGTGTAGTAATAGTACCACCAAATTCTGCAACACCAATGTTAACATTAGCAGGGTCAGAACCAATACCAGTTAGAGGTTCATCTAATACACCGTTACCATCAAGGTCAGAACCAGTAATATATGAAGAATTAGACTGCTTATCAAGTTTTGCTATGACACAGCTATCAGGGTGATCAGTAGCAGATGTAGTTCCATCAACTCCTCTTGTAACAATCAATCTGAAACCTTGTGGGTCATTAGGGTTACTAATGTTATCAATACCAACAACCTGAACAATTTCAGATTTAGATTCATCAGATGTGTAACCTGCAATAGGTTGACCAGTAGCATCTTGAGGACCAACCTGTCTATCAATTAAGAGAAGATCACCAAGTTGGAAATCATTAACAGATGGTGTAGTAATTGGTAGGTAGTAATTGTTACCTGCTTGGTTAACACCATTGACTTGGAAGGTAAGGTCTCCACCGCCACCGCCACCTAATTGGGCGTCAGTGATAGTTAGAGTCTCATTGTCTGCATATCCTTCACCACCAGACTCAATCGTAACGTCGATTGTAAAGTCAAAGCGGATAAGAATTGTAAATGCTGCACCAGCACCATTCAATGATCCAGTTGCATCAAGGAATTGATATATGCCAGGTGTTCTTAAAGTAGAACCATTATTAACAATGTTATCAACAGATGCAATCTGACCACCACCTTGTAAGAATAGAGTTGAACCCCATGGTGCAACACCAGCAGTATCAATTCTTCTACCAGTTGATTCATATTTGTAGAAATCAATATTTGGATTCTCTAAACCACCAATTTGATGTCCAATAGTTGATGTACCAAACTTACCTCTTCCTATCTCAACAATACCAGCATTTAGACCACCGTCTAGTCTGATATTACCTTCAACGATTGTAGATGCAAGAACATTCAGAGTATTTCTGATTGTAGTATTACCACCAGTTGAACCTAATGTAAATTGAGTTGCATTTGTTGCGAGGTTAACAGTGTTAGTGGATGAACCATCAAATGCATTAACTTCTCTCGTTTGAGAGAATATTCTAGATGAACTTGTACCAGCTCCATAACCGTACCCAAATTCAAATTGTCCAGCAACACCAGTGTAGAATGTACCAATCTTAGTGTTTGACTTACCAGGTGAGCTAGTTGCGAAACCACCACCAAGTGTAATTTCACACTCTGAAGTAAATGACTCAGCAACAGTACCAATTACTGACTTAAACTTAGTGGTATTTCTCGCAAAATACAGATTAGTAGTTGCTGCAGCTTCATTGATCAACCATGTTGAGGTTGGTGAAGATCCACCTATTGTATATGTCTGAGGAGAGGTCGAATTGTTCATCAGAGTCAATATCTGACCATCACCTGCCCAGTTCAGGATGTTTGCATTACTATTAACGAAGTTGAATGCAGTGTTAGTAGTAGTAATATCTCCACCATTAACTTCAATGTCAGTCATGAACATTGAATCGCCAGTGAATCTAGAATTACCAACAACAACGAAGTTTCTATCTAATTCATTCTGTGGGTTAACAGTATCCTCTATTTTAGTATTAACACCAACACGACCAGCGTTAGTGGTCATGACACGTAAAGTTGCACTATCATCAGGATCAGTGCTATCGCCACCAACCAAGAATGCGTTATCTTCAGCAGTCTCAGTCTTATTGATAGTTGTATCTGCTAGGTAACTATTAATAGTCTTACCACTAACAAATGCAGTACCAACAACATCTAAGTTTGCTCTAGGTGTTGCCTCATCACTAGTAAATGCCTTAAGAGCAGATGGATGTTCAGTTCTTGCAACAGTGTTAACACCAAGTTTGTAATCACCAATAGTTTCAGTTTCAGTTCTAAGTGCTTCAGCACCAAGTACACCATACTCTTTCCAATTGGAGTTAGAATACTCAACTATAGGAACTGGATTTCCATTTGACTGAGCAGTATCAATTACACCACCAGGACCATTCCAAGATAGAACATCAATACCAATACCATTATTAACTTGGAAGTGAACATAGTTATTGGAAGAATCGAATGCATCACCATTAGGAGAGTATATTAACCATGAAGAATTCAATAATGGATTACTGAAATTAGTTAATTTAATCTGTGATACATCACTAATACCAATCGAAGCGTTAGAAATATTATTTCCTTGTGCATCCTTGAATGTAAATTTAACTACGTTAGTACCATCAAACTCAATCGTAAAGATATTGTTTGCAGGTATTTCATTAAAGTAGTTAGCATATATCCAACCAAGTGAACCAGTCTTACCAACTTCTAGACCCTTAAGTAGAATGTCACCTGATTTTGGTTGAACACTACCATAGTCTACTCTCTGATTAGCTTCTACTCTGTTTCCACCAAGATTAATACCTGTATTAGGATCAATATTGACAAGATCATTTTGGTTAGGTGTAATATTAGAAGGCAGACCAGAGCTCGTATGTGTCTGAATCTGATACTTCTGACCCTTACCTCTAGAATTGAATCCAAATACTGCAGCATCTACTCTGTTCTTACTGATACGAATATCACCATCTAAAGGATTACCAGGTCCAGTCCATGCAGTTCTGTCTAGTCCTTCATCTTGTTGTAAGTTAGTTACAGGATCAACAGATGATACATTAGATCTAATAATTAATGCATCTCTAGACTGAGTTAGATCATTATCCTGAACAGATACAACTAAAGGAGACTGGAATACGTTCTGAAGTGATCCATCACCACCAACAACTGTAATATTCTCATTGAATGTTACAGGGGTATCAAATGATGTAACTAGATCACCGATATCCTCATTATCATCATCACTATCCTTAAGAACTGCTGCCTCTAAGAATGTTTCTTGACCAGTAATAGCATTAATCTTTCTATTACCGATATAAAGATCTCCATTAGAGTTTAGACCCGTGTAGAAGACGATACCAGCGTTCTGTTTCTTACTTTGGGCGTAGAAGTCCTCTGTAGGACTTAGAACAATCTCCTGACGTGCTGGAAGACCAGTTGAATAGTTACCTGGACCAAAACCAAGATATTCAAATGTGTGGTTACCAGCTCTTGCGATAGATGGTCGTCTAAGTTCAACATAATACTTCTGATCTACAAGAACTGTGCTATCACCAGAAATCGGTATTCTACGATCTTCAGATCCTGAAGTTGCATTACCAGGAAGTGCTCTAATAGCAGTTGTGCCCTCATAATCATTTTCAATAAATGCTGGTTGTATAATAAAGTCTTCGACAAGTTCTCTTGTTACAGAGTTCTTGTAATCGTTAGTTCTAACTAGACCATGAGTATAGTTATCAGCAGCAGAATATGTTGCTGGTGGATCAATTAATTGTTGTTTAACATTCTTCTCTTCTGCAGTTGTACCTGCCTTTTGGAACCAAAGAGGATCGTTCTTATAGTTCAGAGGATAGAGACTGCTAACTGGTTGAGAGAACTGGAAGTCACGGAAGTTACCACCTGCACCAGCACCTTGAGGTAATGGTGAAATGTTACCACGCAGACAAGATAGGTAGTAAATACCATCTTGCTGACCTGAAATTCTCTTCTGTAGTGTCTCGTAGTTAAAGATGTAGAATGTATCTTCGATAATACCAGTATCTTCAACACTAGCAACATAATATTCAACACCTGCACTATCCTGAATCCTATCACCAGGAGTAATGGTGTAAACATTAGAACCATTTTGTCTATAATAATACTCAGGATATCCCTTCTTAATAAGAGTCTTGAGTGGTAGGGATTTACCCATATCCTGATCCTCAAGCATATCAGCAAATGTGCTACCTTGAGTAAATCTAGTGTTATAAAACTCTGAGAACTCTAATTTTCCGCCGCGAATATTTTTCAGAATTAGGTAATGTGAACCCGCATTTTCGTAATACCCATGGATATTTGCAATACCTGAAGAGTTACCAGTCCATTCGACCTGGTTAGCAGTGATACTAGCAGTCTTATTGACTACCCAATCACCGCCTTGTGGTGCATTAATCTGAACTGTAGTAAACTGCTCATTCTTAAGACCAGGGAAGTTCTTAATATCAACTGTGTGATCAACCAGATCAAGTTCTAGATAACTAATAGTTTGAACTAATGGATCTTGTACATAACGAGCAGATTGAATGGTTGCTTGAATACCAGAATTGAATCTGGCATATGCCTTGTACTCAATACCTTGTCCAGTGGTATCATTCTTATAAGGATCATATGCATCTTCTTCATTTAATCCATTACCAAGGAATTGATTTGAATTGTAACCAATGTATTCACCAGCTTGTACTGGGTTCTCAAAACGAGCACCATATACTTCACCAGCAACAGGTTTTAGTAGAACTTTCTGTGGTACTAACTTACGTGTATCGTCAGTTCTTGTCTTAAGAACAAATCCATTGATAGGATCTCTTGCGTTCTCAAGATAAGAAGGAATAACATAACGTAGTTTATATGTTCTGTCATCTGCAGGACGACTATCATCGAGACGTGTGAACCATGTATCAGTAGTCTTAGGTCTATCAGAGTAATCGTCTTGTTTTATTCTCCAAATAATATTTTTCTTCCTAATTCCTACTGAAATATTTGTTGATGCTTCATCAACACAATTAACATACCACTTACCTTCAGTAGCAATACCAACACTAAATGTTGGGTCATACTTTACAGGTGAACGACGTTTGTTACAGAATACATTAAATTCATCAGTTTGTCCAGCAGTAAATTGAATAGGATCAGCATTGTTGATCGCATCAGCATGTGTCTTATGAATTGTAAAGACTCTAGCAGTTTGATAACGTGCATAGAATTCCTTAACTGGATTCAATCTACCAAAGTTATCATCATTAATATCAGTGGTAGTAACTTCTGGATTATCATCTTCTTGCTCACCTATAGTTGGTAGATCATCTGGTGCAAGTGATCTGAAGAATACTTTGTGTGGTGTTACAGAAGAGAATGGTACATCAAAGATGTGTGGAACATCTGTTCTAATACCAGCGTTAACTGTTCCATCAAGTACACACTTATAACGATGTAAATCATAATCTTCATCAAGTATAAACTGATAGATGTCAATCTCTACATTAGGATCGATGCTATCAGCTTCAGATGCATAGATGAAGATACCTGCTGCTGCATTCTCTCTAGAGGTTGCAAGCATCAGTTTTGTCTGATCACTACCATTAAAGAATGTAGTGTTAGAGTAATCAAATGGTTGTGTCTTTCTACCTGGTGCAATTACATAGTAAGTTTGGTTAGTTTCAAATCCATCAGGTAATCTGATAAGACGCTTATCAACATCAACATACTTACCAAGATCAACATCAAAACGAGGACGTGGGACCAGTCTAACTGGTGTTCCAGTTTCAAATTGATGTGGGTTGGATCCACCATAACCAGAGGTATTAATAGTAAATACTGTTCCTCTTTGTGAGAAGAGAGATACATTTGCTGTCTGCTCTTGTCTAGTGACAGCACCAGGACCAGAGTTAATAATTGTATTGATGTTACTAACTAATGTCTCAATTGCATTTACAGTACCAGCACACTCTCTGATCTGCTGTCCAACATTAGGATCAGCGGGATCGGTGATGATATTACCAGTAGTTGTATCAGCAATAATATCTGGACTAATACTTTCAGGACCAACGATAACTGTCTTAGGAAGTGTGTCTGCCCACTGACCTTTAGGGTAGTCAAAGAACAGATCAATAGTTCCACTAGACTGTAGTGCGTTTATAGTCTGACCGAAGTCAAGTCTAGAATTCTCTACACCAAGTTCAATCTCTGTATTGTTAATAATTCTCTTAACATATACATTCTGGGGGATTGTAGTGTAGACAGCAGTTGAACCTGTTTGTAGAACACCGTTAACATATGCAGGAGCAGAAGGATCAGTATCATCATACTCAGTTACTGTCATACCAATGATGATACCACGAGTATCACCAACATCAACAACTGCTGATCCAGCAGTAGTTGAACAATTATATGCAAGGAAATCGAAGTTCCTCATGGCAGCAGTTGCCATCTGTCCAACGTAGTTCCATGCATCTAGAGTTTCAGTCTTCTCACTATCAATGAAGGCTAGACTATTACCTACGTAATATGCTTCACCAGCCTGTACAGAGTTGATGTTACCACCAAGTCTAAGGTCACCAACAATAGCATCAACAATGTATGCAACGTCACGATAACATGTAGATACTTCAGCATCATTGGTAAAGGATCCTTTATTAAGAACAGGTAATAGAGATAGATTACTTACTTTGAATGCATCAACAGCGATATCAAATAGGTTCTCAATACTACTACGAACGTTAGCACAATCATAGAGACCATTATCTACTGGTGGTAGACCAGTTGTATTACCTGCAAGGAGTGCCTCAACAGTAATATCAACCAGTGAGTTAACAGCAGAAATAACATCAGCACAATTACCAGCAACATATGCTTGGTCAACACCGTTCTGAATATTACTTACTGGTTGAGTAGGAGTTGTACGAGTGATACCAGTTAAGTTACCAACACCAGAGTCAGATCCTATTGCCTGCATGATGGTGTCTAAGTTAGACTGCACAGCAGAGATAACGTTAGCACAAACTGCAGCGTTCTGTTTCTTAACAGCACCATTGGTTGCAGATATGAATGTATGTGGATAGTTACCACCTGAAATTACTGCATTGGCTGCAACACCACCAGTATACTCGTGAGTATATGATCCACCAGTTTCAACTGAATCTGCAAGAGCACTTACAAATGTATGAGGTTGAGTAGCAGTAGGAGACTTACCAATGAATACTGTGATAGATGGATCCTGTTTAATTAAACCCTGAGAAGTAGCACTAACGAATTGGTGTGCATACTGATCATTAACACCAGAAATACCAACATTAACTTTAAATCCATTAATATCAGAATCATAAGCAGATAACCACTCATCATATGATGGGTCTGTTGTACGTGGGTAACTATGGTTTGAATTGTTACCATCTTTTGTGCAACTGAATGTTAGAGATCCTGGTGCAAACTTAACTCTAGTACCATTTGTTCCACCCCAACCATTACTGGTGATTAGCATTACACCAGTAGCAGGATCGTATGTTGCATTATTTACTGTAAGAGCAGTCTGTGGAACATCCCAAACGTAGATAGAGTTATCATAGAATGGGTCTTTCTTATATGTTAGACCATCAGTAGTTGCACTTGCAAATGTATGATTAGTTACGTTAGTAGAAGGTATGGAATCTAATACCTGTACTTGGAAAGTATTTGTTTGTACATTAAAGATCTTCAACCACTTCTGATTTACAGGGTCAGAAGATCTTGGATATGTGTGTTGTGTTTGATCACCGTCTTGAGCACAAGTAAAGGTTAATGAACCAGTTCCAATCTTAACTTGTTCACCGTTATTAAATCCATGGTTAGGAACAGTAAGTTCCATGATACCAGTTTGAGGATCATAATCAGCAAAAGTTACTGTAGTATTCTCAACAGTAGTTCTAGGATAAGACTTAGCACTCAAACTACCGTTGGTGATACCAACGTTAACTGTGATGGTTGTAGCAGTTACTGCAGTGATGTTAAGGGTCTGACCAGATACAGGATCAGTTGCACGTGGATATGCATGTTGTGTTGCATTGTTATCAGCATCACAAGTAAATGTGATAGCACCATTAGCAATCTGAATTGTATTAGCAGTAGTTAGAGTATGAGATCCAATCTCTATTTCAAGGTTTCCATTAGAAGGATCATAAGTTGTTCCTGTTGCTGCTGTTACTGCAGCACCAACGTTAGGGGTAATTCCTCCAGAAGTTCCACTTACAAATGTATGAACTCCATTACCATATGTACATCTGAATGTAACAGCATTATCAGCTAACTTAATAGTGCTATTAGGTTTAACAATACAATCAGTTGCAGCACTTATAAATGTATGGACTTGTTGGTTTGTAGAAGGAGCATCCCTTAGTACCTGTACATCAAATGTGTTCTGAGTTATATTTGTAATAGGAATCCACATTCCACTTACAGGGTCAGAAGCACGTGGATAAGAACTTTGACCACTATTCTGAGATGCTGCACCAACGTTAACTGTAAGAGTTGTAGCAGTTACAGCACTAACAGAAAGAGGTGTGTTAGATGCAGGGTCAGTTGCACGTGGATAGGAATGATCAGTGCTATAATTATCAGCCTCACATCTAAATGTAACAGCATTATTAGAAATTGATATATTCTGTCCAGCATTTATGCTATGTGCTCCAATCTCCAATACCAATTCACCAGTAGTAGGATTGTAAGTAGTTCCAGCACCTGCAGTATAACCTGCTAAGTTTTGATCAATAATACCATTAGTAGTACCAGATTGGAATTGGTGTTGACCAGTAGCAGCAGGGCAACTAAAGGTTAATCCTAGATCAGTAATTTGAATAACTTCACCATCTACAAACCCATGGTCTGCAATGGTCATTGTCATGAATCCTGTAGTAGGATTATAAAGCACGTTACTAGGAGTATATCTATCAGCAGCACGTAGATCGTGACCACCAATAGTTAAGTTCATCAATCCTAGATTAGGATCGTAACTAGCATTAGTTGGAGTGTATGTGACAAGAGGTGATGCACCAACATTAACAGTAATAGTTTCAAATGTTGTTGCTACAATGTTTAATGCTTCACCAGCTGCAGGGTCAGTTGATCTAGGATAATGATGTACTGAACCATAATCATCCATTGAACACTTAAACTTCAATGACTTATCAGCAATCTTAATCTTTGTATTGGTTGTTAAACCATGACCAGAACCAATGTTAAGATTAAGAAGACCTGTAGCAGCATCATATGTTGCATTAGTTACGTTGTAGTTAACAAAAGGTGATGTACCTACATTAACTTCAAAAGTATCTGCAGTTGCGTTAGTAACCTCTAACCATGTATCAAATGAAGGGTCAGATGTACGTGGATATACTTGATTCTCATAGTTACCATCACACTCACATGTGAATGTTAAAGATTCTTGTAGGAATTGAATCCTATCTCCATTTGAAAGACCGTGACCAGTAACAGTTACTTCAAGAATACCAGTTACAGGATTATATGAAGCATCAGTAGGAGTTCCAACTTCAGTTTCACCCCAGTCAGTAACAATAGCAGAATCAGTAAACTGTTGTAATGTATTAGAACCAGTATTGATAATTTCAATATTTCTAAGTACATCAGGAACAAGAGCTCTTACCTGATTAAATACTTCTCTTGCTTCATCACGCTCAGGATCAATGAATGTTGCAGCTGCTAAACCATAGTTAACACAGTTAGTTGTTGCAGATACAAATGTATGTGTAGTCCGTGGTGAATGAGTAATACAACCAGCTAAAGCACTTATGAATGTGTGTGGTACACCAGCTGCAGTTCCTGCAACACCAACATTAACAGTAATAGTGCTAACACTGATTGCAGTAATAGTAAAGGATTGTTCTGCATAAGGATCCTGTCCAACACGAGGATATGTGTGGTTAGTTTGGTTACTATCTTGATCACATGTAAATGTTAGAGAGTTGTTAGCAATCATCACACCTTCACCAACACTCAATCCATGACCTGAACCGATAGTAATTTCCATCGCTCCAGAAGTGGAGTTGTATACTATGTTAGTAGGAGTGTAACTAACGTTAGGTCCAGTTGCACCAACGTTACATGTTATGTTACTAGCAGTAGCAGAAGTAATTTGAACCCAGTTACCAGCAGAAGGATCTGCACCAGCACGAGGATAAGTTTTCTGTGACTGGTTATTATCCATGCCACAAGTAAAGGTGAAACAATTGTCATCAAATCTAACATAGTTACCCAGAGTCATATCATGACCAGGAATAGTTAAATTTAATTCACCAGTAGCAGGATCATAAGTTACATTTGTTGGAGTGAATTGCTTACGCTTCTTGTCAGTACCAAACCAAGGCATGACGTTAGTAACGTAAATCTCTGCAGAATCATAAGTCTTAGCGTTACCACCATACTTAATATCATACGTAATTTGCTCAAGGATATTAACAATGTCATCTAAACAATCTTGCTTAGTATTCTGGGCTTGTGGTTCATAAGAAGAGTATAATGGATTAGCAATCATACGCTCGTATGCTTCCTCTGCTAACCACTCTTTGTTACCATCAAGTAAACGAGCTGCGTCTGCATTAGTATCAGATACAATTGGGGGATCACCTACAGTGTCAAGAGTAATTCCTTGATCAGAATAATATAGTTGGTTGTTAATAGCATCGTTGATAGCATTAGCAGCACGTCTGAATGCAGTGATTGCTTGTGCTTCCTCACCAACTAAACCATTATTAATTGGATTGCCAAAACGATCAAAGAACGTTTTTGCCATTGAGATAGAGTAAGCATTACCACCGAACCATAAATCTTGCATTACTGCATCAACAATGTAAGAAATGTCTCTACGACACTTACTCTCGTTTGTTTGTAGAACACGAGATTGTGGACTTACGTAGTTAGGGTTAGAAGGATTTCTAACTGTATCAGGATCACCATCATTAATAACCTGAGTAACAATAGAAGTTAGTGTAGCAATTGCGTTCTGTACGTCAGCACATGCAGTAGGATCTGTATTACTTACATCACCATTACCATCACCATAAACAGATTCACCTGGTGATAGGGTGTTATCTTGATAACCACTGGAGAGTTGGTTAGATACTGCTTCCTGTAGATAATCTCTAGCACCATTGAAACCAGTAATAGATTCGTTCTCTTCTCCTTCTAATCCACCACCAATCCAAGCACCACCACCATTGAAATACTTCTCGATGAATGTAATAGTCCACTCGTTACCGCCTAAGAAGACGTCCATTGCAATTGCATCAACAAATATTCCTAGGTCTCTCTTACACTTCTCAGGTGAACCACCTATGAATTGGAATGCTGGATATTGTGACTGAATTGCTGCAATACCTGCATCCAATGCACCTGCCTTGTTACGTCTTATCAAACGATATGCAGTTTTAAATCTTGAATACTGTGTCTCTTGTGGATCACCAGGGAAGTAGAAGAATGGAGCCTCATCATATACTGTAATTTCAGCAAGTGCATTGTCTAAGATATAATCTCTGTTGTTATTAATTAATCTATAGGTATCTCTGAACCTAGCACCAGGATCAATCTTCTGTGCAGGATCAAGAGTAAGACCATTAGTTGTGTCACCATCTTCCTCTGCTTGTGAACCAGTCTTACCAGCAGTGATAGTACCGATTGGTAGTCCACCATAAGGAGCAAGTAAACTAGCTGAGTCTGGATCAAATAGATCTGCCTTAACTGCTAACAAGTTAGATGATGCTTGCTTACACAGATCTCTACATCTGTTCATTGCCCAGATAATATTCTCTTGCTCACCGTTATACTTAACTAAAGTACCACTACCAGTAAAATATGACTGAATTAAAGTAATAACATTAAAGTTACCACCATCTCTAAGGTCTTCTGCAATAGCATCAACCATCTCACCTATATCTTCAGCAGTAACTGTTGAAGTAGGCTCAAAAGCAGTAAGTGATGTTAATGTATCATTAACAATATCTTGTCTGTTACTGATGATGAGATTACGTGCATCATTGTAACGGTTTGCATTAGGATCTCTACCAGGATTAACATAAGAAAGATCTTGTAATGCAGGGAATTTCTCAATAATATAACCAAAGACTTCCTCTTGGATCATCTTACGGTTGCTTTCAATTAAGTTAGCAGCGTCAGCATATATGCTATTGTAAGCAAATCCAGAAGGATTGAGAATAGATGCTGCAGCAATATACTTAACGAAACCAGTTGGTTCTAAAGATACATTAAACTCTTCTGTACCACCAGCTTCTGCTGGATCTAATTTAACATATAGTTTTTCTCCTCCCTTAGCACCAAGTCTATATCCACCAATTGATACAGCAGGACGATTTAATGGATCTGCAATATCATCACTACCTAGGAACAACTTAGTAAAGTTGTTTGTATCAGCAACTGTGCCTTGAACATCAATAGTATAATACTGAGTCTTCTTGATATTAGCAGCGTCAGTAGAAATTACTTGTGGTGGAATAATGTCTGTGATATATCCACCCTTATCTTGGTTAAAGGCGAAACCTTTGAAACCAATAGCATGTAGTGATGTATTACCAAAGTTACTGTTAGAGTTAGTGATACTCATATCACCACCACTTTCCATTAGGAAGTGATCAGCATAACCAACAGCAAAGATACTAACACACTGAATGAATGCATCTTCTGAAGCACGAACGTGGAAGTTTCTCCACTCATCCTTCCAGTAACTATCACCCTTAGTGTGATAAGGTACTGTTGCAAATGCATCTACAAGTGATGCTTGGTTCCAAGTATTACTATACTCATCATATCTAATGAATGATCTATCATCTTTCTGTAGAGATACACCAGTATACTGAGCGATAACCATTGATTTGAAACCAGTGGCTTTCAAACCATTTGCCCAGATACCACAAATACCCCATGTTGAACGGATAGAGCAGTTGAATACGTATG
>Ga0208749_1000019_pt1 | contig 40043 bp, 40 predicted proteins | sample Knorr_S15_td_DCM_FD_185601 | JGI IMG/M metagenome (GOLD analysis project Ga0208749, IMG submission 185601) | Marine microbial communities from Southern Atlantic Ocean transect - Knorr_S15_td_DCM_ad_63m_LV_B (SPAdes) (version 2) | ecosystem: Environmental > Aquatic > Marine > Oceanic | place... | reverse complement strand
TAGATAAAAAAAGTGAGTTTACAAAAAATACATATGATGAATATTTTAAGATAAGGGAAAACTATAAAAGTGGTAAAAATAAATCTAGGAGATTAAGTATATCTGAGGCCAGAAGAAACAAATATAGCGCTAATTATAAAGAATACAATCCAAAAAAACCCTCATTCATAGGCAATAAAGTTTTTACAAATTACAATCTAGAAGAATTAAGAGAATATATTGATTGGACGCCATTTTTCCGTTCCTGGGATCTTCATGGAAGTTACCCAAATATTTTAAAAGATCAAACTATTGGTTCTACAGCAATGAATCTATATAAAGATGCCAATGATTTATTAGATGAAATTATTGATAATAATTTATTAAGTGCGAAGGGCGTGATTGGTTTTTGGCCTGCAAACAGTGATAAGGATGATATTATCTTATTTAATGATGAAAAAAGAGATTCAAAACTAGCTATTTTTCATACAATAAGACAGCAAGCTTCACATTCTACAGATAGACCAAATTATGCTTTGGCTGATTTTATTGCGCCATTATCAAAAAACGGGAAAATCAAAGATTATATTGGTGGCTTTGCACTAACATGTGGGCATGGAGAAAATGAATTATCTGAAAAATTTATAAAGGACTCTGATGATTATAACTCAATTATGACAAAAGCTTTAGCAGACCGATTAGCTGAAGCATTTGCTGAAAGAATGCACGAGAGAGTCAGGAAAGAATTTTGGGGATATTCACCAAAAGAAAATTTAAACAACGAAGACTTAATTAAAGAAAAATACAGTGGAATACGTCCTGCGCATGGTTATCCAGCCCAGCCTGATCATACTGAAAAAGATAAATTATTTCAAATACTAGAGGCTACAAAAAATATTGATGTATCCTTAACTGAAAGTTTTGCAATGTCACCTGGCGCTTCAATATCTGGATTATATTTTAGTAATCCAGAAAGTAATTATTTTGGAGTTGGTAAAATTAGCAAAGATCAGGTTAAGGATTATGCTAAAAGAAAATCAATGACTTTGTCGGAATGTGAAAAATGGTTAATGCCAATTTTAAATTACAAGTAAATAATAGTTTACTAAAAATAATAATAACATTTTCTCTTGCAGTTTTTTTAAGTTCCTGCGGCTCTCCTACAACAGTGATTACAAGAGGCGATACATCGGTAATTGATAAAGAAAGAATAATAATGCAAGGCATTGCTTTGGATACTTATTATAAACGGTTCGAGAAACTCAACAACTTAACCTATCCCCTATTAACAAAATCAATTGAATTTTGTGGAAACCGAATAAAATATGATATTGGTTTAAAAACAATTTCACTTAATCAAATTGATAAAAGATTTCGAAAAGCTGCAAAGCAGAAATTATTAATAACAGAAAGTCAAAAAGTTCTATTCACTATTGATGACTCTCCTAGTGCTAAAGCTGGTATAAAATCTGGAGATATTATTTCGGAAGTAAGCACAGTCAATGAGCAATGGAAGAATGATGATATTTTTATAAATAATGAAAAAAAGAACTATTCTAAGGAAATCGTCAAAATTTCTGTAATACGTAAGAACGAAACAACGGAAACTGATCAGGAATTAGAATTATTAGAGCTTGAAATAATACCGAACAAAATTTGTAATTATGGCGTTGTTCTTTCACAAAACGATTCTCTCAATGCTTATGCTGATGGTAATAATCTATATTTAACAACAGGTATGCTACGATTTGTAGATGAAGATCGCGAATTACAATTTATCTTAGCCCATGAACTTGCTCATAATATTGAAGGACATATAGACAAAAAGGTAAATAATTCTATTTTAGGAACAATAATTGATATAGCAGCTGCGGGAGCAGGTATTGATACGCGAGGTAGTTTTGGTGCAATGGGAGCTCAAATGTATTCACAAGATTTTGAAAGAGAGGCAGATTATGTTGGCTTATATATTTTAGCTAAATCAAATATAGATTCCTCAAATATTGAAAATTTTTGGAGAAAACTTGCTGCAGAAAATCCTAGCTCCACTATCAACTATAATTCAACACACCCTACATCATCAGAGAGATGGGCCAATATAAGGGCTACACAAAAAGAAATTCAATATAAAATTAATAATAACCTTGAACTTTTACCTGAAAGAAAAGAAAAAGATTAATGCTTAATTCAATTAAAAACTGTTTCAATACAGAAGATTTTAGAAAACTTGCAAAAAGAAAACTTCCCTTTCCTGTATTTCATTATATTGACGGCGCAGCAGATGATGAAGTTACTCTGAGAAGGAATACTCAAGCATTTGAAGAAGTTGATTTAATTCCAAATGTTTTAAAAGGTGTTGAAAATATTGATATTAGTACTGAGATTATGGGGAAAAAGATTGATGCACCTTTGTTTTTTTCTCCAACTGCACTTCAAAGATTATTCCATTATGAAGGAGAGTTAGCAGTGGGTAAGGCAGCAGAAAAATTTAATACTTTTTTTGGTATATCCTCATTAGCAACAGTTAGCATAAAAGAAATAGGAAATAGATTCTCTTGCCCTAAATTGTTTCAACTGTATATCCATAAAGATAAAGGACTTAATGAAAGTATGATTGAAAAATGTAAGATCAATAATTTTGATGCCATTGCTATTACTGTCGATACAATAGTTGGCGGTAATAGAGAAAGAGATCTTTATACTGGATTTACTTCTCCACCTAAATTAGATCTCAAAAGTTTCTTAAGTTTTGCCTTTCACCCTGACTGGACTCTAAACTATTTATTTAGAAAGAAATTTGAATTACCTGAGCTTCAAGATTTTGTTCAAGAAGGAACCAATATAAATATTTCGATAGGGGATTATTTTTCCACTATGTTGGATCAAAGCATTACTTGGGATAGTATTTCCGATATCAAAAATAAATGGGGAGGTCATCTTTGTCTTAAAGGAATAATGTCTGTCGAAGATGCTAAAAAAGCAATCGATGTAGGGGCGACTGCAATTATGGTTTCTAATCACGGGGGTAGACAATTAGATGGTTCTCGATCTCCATTTGATCAACTTGCCGAGATTGTTGATGCCGTAGGAGATAAGATTGATGTCATTTGTGATGGTGGAATAAGGAGAGGAACGCATGTTTTAAAAGCCCTATCTTTAGGCGCCAAAGCATGTTCAGGAGGAAGAATGTACTTGTATGCTCTTGCAGGAAGTGGTCACAAAGGTGTGGAAAGAGCATATAGCCTTATTCAAGATGAAATCATTAGAGATATGAAGCTAATGGGGTGCCGTTCTTTAAAAGAACTTAATCGTAATAATTTAAGATTTAGATAATCTTTTTATTTTCTATAAATTAGTATAAGTAGAATATATGACTTTAATAATTAATCTTTTAACATACCTTGTTGGTATTATCTGGTTAGCTGCAGGATTATCAGGGGTAATTAACCCAGCGATTTTTACTGAAAGTGACTGGGCTAGCCTTCATGTTCAAATTACTGGTACGCTCGGTATGAGCGATATAAGATCCCTCGGAGGATTGTTTGCCGCTATAGGATTAGGCGTGCTTTACGCTACACATAATCCATCTGGAAAAAAAGGATGGTTTTCGGCATTCGCCCTTTTGATGTTAGGATTAGCTATAGGGAGAACTGTCAGTCTTTATCTTGATGGCGCTGAACAAACTCAGATTATATTTGCAGCTTTTGAATATGGCTTTGCCTTAATTCTTTTTCTTAAATCAAGATATTAATTTTTAAGAAAATTAATTATATCTTTCCAAGCCTGAGCATCTTCCATAAAAAAACCATGACCACCTTCATAAAATTTTTTCTCAGATTTTGATATAAGTTTGTTTAAAATATTAATATTATTTTTTGGAGCAATGCCATCATATAAACCACCAGCAATAAAAGTTGGGCAATTTATTTTTACAATTTCCTTACAAACATCATGATATTTTCTCGCATCAAGTTGAAGTAACTTTCCTATATTTTCTTTACTATCAGTTCCTCTCAAATAATTTTTAATCTGATCTACAATTGTATTATATGTTTCAGGGTTATCTTTTATAAATTGATCATTAATCCTTAAATCAGATAATGAAATAAATTTCTTCGTGTATTCGAGATCATCAGAAATCTTTTCAAGTTCATGCAGAGGATAAGAATGGTATTCTTTTCCACCTGGAGAAGTGCATACTAAAACTAATTTTTTAACTATCTCTGGATAATGTATAGCAAAATGTTGTGCAACCATACCGCCAAAACTCACACCAATAACATAAGTTTCTTTATGTCCTAATGCGTTCAGTAAACTGAATGCATCATCAGCATAGTCTTTCATTGTATAAGGTCCATTAGGTTTTTGAGATTGCCCCAATCCTCTTTGATCATATGCTAATAATTTAAAATTATTCTTTAGGTCATTGTCAAAAGCGTTTGGTGATAAACGGAGATCTCCACCCGTACCAGAAATAAATAGAAGATTCTTACCTTCTCCTTTAATTTCATAATAAAACTTAATTCTTTCCGTTTTCAAAAAGGGCAATGATTATTTCTCTATAAATGGTGACAATATATCGTCTGCAATCATCTCACTTTTTATATTTTCCCTACCAACCCAATCATCTACTGTTTGATGATAGTAGTATATTCGCCTTTCTTGATAATTTAATGGCATTTTTTCAAAAACCCCGGAATCATGGGACTTTTGCATTGGTTCTAAATTTTTAAAGTCTTCTTCCATTATTGAATAAAAAGAGGTTTCCTGATCAATCCAATATTGTGGTTTCTCCTTACCTTCCCATTTCGGGCCTAATTGTAAATATTCAATTTCAGTTTCACGAAGACTTTTTGGCCAAAAAAGTATTGCAACATAACCAGAGGTATCGGTAGGTGTAATAAAATTAGGAAACATTGCATAAGCAACATTTGTTTCAGCATGAATACTGTCACATGTTTCAATAAATGGAACAAAATCTTGTCCTTCAGCACCTAACATTCCTCCATCGAGATTTATTCTTTTTGGAGTAACCATTCTTGAATGACCGTTTTTTAATAAGCCTGCTGCCATGCCATTCCCATCTAGTAAAATATTAACTGTATCTTTATGAATAGTTGGAGAATGATAAACCTCCATAAAGGCATCTAAGCATGTTTTCCAATTAGCTTTTACAAGAGTGCTATTTTTCCAAATTGTTTTTAATTCTGAACTTTTAAAACAATCCATCTCTGAGGCTACTGGCTCTAAGAATTCCTTAAGACTACCAGGGTCTTTATCTTGAAGTGATATAAAAATCCATCCATCCCATGTATCACAATGAACTTGTTTTAGCCCTCTGCAAGAAAGATCTAATTCTAAAAAATCTCTTTCATCAGGAACTCTTAATAAAGATCCGTCAAGATCGTAAGCCCAGCTATGATATTGGCATTTAAGCAATTTTGTTGAGCCTTGCTTTTCCCTAACAACTGGGGCACCTCTATGAGAACATGTATTGTAAAAAGCCTTAACGCTTTTATCCTTCTGCCTGACAATCAAAATATCTCTTTGTAATTTATCAAATATTTTAAAATCCCCAGGATTAGGAATTTCATCCTCCCTAAAAATCATTAGCCAAGATTTTAAGAAAATATTTTTAAATTCAAGGTCAAAAAACTCTTGATCTGTATATCTTTTACCTGAAATATCAGGAATCTTAGGAAATCCATCTGGATATGAGTTTCGTTTGTACTCATATTCAATTTGCTTCCTTACTTCATTTATTTTTTTTGTTTTCATGCAAGTATATATAAAAAAACTACATCATTTGTAAATATAATTAACTTAAAATTAATTATTTCTTTGTTTAATCGCTTCCAAATTAGACTCGTGCTTGTCACGATTAATTTTATAAAGACTAAAGAAGTAGACGGATATTAAATAAAATAAAATATAGATAGGTAAAAAAAGAAAGACAACATTTACTAATATATTGTCATCTACTTCGTTTGGCTTAGCTCCCTCGGGTAAGCCTGCAATTGAAGTTACTAAACCTGCTAAAAATATACCAACACCTGAAATAGCTTTTCCAGAAAAACCTACAGTGGCAAAAAATAAACCTTCTGATCTTCTTTTCGTTGCTAACTCAGAATCTTCTACAATATCTGCTATCATGGAAGATACTAATATTGTTGATGCTACTGCTGTCATAACTTCAAGAAAAAAATAACCGCACATGATCCAAAGTAAATCATATGAACCAAATTCAGGCATATAACCATATATTCTTAGTAAATATGGAAAGGGAACAAAAAATATTGCTATAAGAGAAGAGTAAATTGCACCCCTTCTCTTACCAATTTTTTTTGACAAGTAAGTCGATAGTGCAACAGCTCCAAAAATACCTGGAATAACTCCAACAACACCTGCAATGCCTATTTGTGTAGATGAAAAGCCCCAAAAATAAGTATTAAAATATATATTTAATGCTGCTGAAAAGCCTGCGGCCATACCTGAGAAAATACCGCCTATAAAAAGCACTATAAAAGAGGTATTTAATAATGTATGACGCAATTCTTTTTTTATATCGTCAAAATTTTCATTCTTAACTGGCTCTTCTAAATTTGGAATAATTTTATGTAACCCTGCTGAGGATAAAAGCATTGAGCCAAATATTAACCAAGCGCCTACAACACCATACATTTGGTGACCAGCAGGGTTTAATTGTCCATCAGGATAAGCAATTGTTGGCGTGAGAAATACAAAGTAATTAAGTAAAGACATTGCGTTACCGCCCATCCAGCCAAAGAAGTAACGAATGGACATTAATTTTGTCCTTTCATCATATCCTCGCGTTATTTCAGGGCCTAAGCTCTGATTAGGTATCTCAAAAAGAGTTGTGCTTGTTCTAACAAAAATAGTCATTACAAGGAGATATATAAATAAATTTATATCTTCAGAAAAAGAAGGCGGATTCCACAACAAATAAAAACTTAAAGGTACAGGAAGAAGAGCTGCATACATATAAGGATGTCTTCTTCCAAATTTGGAGCGCGTATGATCTGACGCATAACCTATTAGCAAATCAGAAACGGCATCTATTATGAGCGCAATAGCAATAGCTAAAGATGCCATCCACCCAGGTAAACCAAGAACAATATTATAATAAAATAAAAGGAACCACCCAAAGGCGTTATTCTTGATTCCAAAAGCAACAGACCCTAATCCATATAACATAAAATTTTTGTTACTTTTCATTATGCTTTCTTAATTTTTAATGATTTTTTTTTGCAGTTTCTGCAGATACTTTTAATTCTTCTGCAATATTAATTGCTTCCTCTGGAGAAAAATCCATAGGAATCTCGATCTTATCTGAAGATACAAATATTCTTACCATGCCTTTGTTAGTTGGACCAATTTGTATATCTGCAATGATATCACTTTTTTTATTAATTCCAGAGTTTTTCATATGAAACCTAAATTTTTAATTATCCTCTAATTTTGCTACTGCAGCGGCCACTGAAGCATCTATTTCATGACTTCTAGGATTTCGTCTAAGTGTTAAACCACCATTAACTTGTAGGTTTTGACCAGATAAAAAACACTCATCGCTACATAAAAAGACTGCGGCAGCAGCAACATCTTCAGATGTTCCAATTCTTCCAAGCGGATATTCTTTTTTAAATGCATCTTCAAGGCCAGGAGCCGCCATAGCGTCGGAGGTCATTGGTGTTGCTGTTAAACCTGGTGAAATGGAGTTTGCTCTAATACCTTTCTCACCAAACTCATTTGCAATGGTTCTTATAACATGATCGATTCCAGCTTTTGTTCCCATATATGCAGCATGATTATCAAGCATAATAGTTGCTGTGGCAGAAGAAATTTGAATAATACTTCCTCCATCTTTCATCGCTGGGATACATGATTGAAAAAATTGATAAGGACCTTTGAATTGAAGATTCATAATTTTTACTAGATCTTCTTCTGTGCTTTCTAGAAAGGGTGATAAATAACCCCAGCCAGTAGCTTGAACTCCGACATCAAGCTTTCCATGAAGATCTAAAACTTTAGATGTCATAGCATCAATATCTTCTTTCTTTGTGATATCACAAACAACATAATCTCCGCCTACTTCATTGGATATTTCTTTAAGAGAGTCTTCGTTTCTGCCTGCTACAACAATCTTAGCGCCCTCTTGAGAAAATCTTCTAGCCATTACTTGGCCCATATTATCTTTTCCAGCCGCACCTAAGATTAGTGAAACTTTACCATTTAATTTTCCAGACATTTTATTCCCCTATAATTAATAAAAAATTAAAATTATTTCCTATCAGGAAGATGTAAAAATAATGCTACAATTCCTGCAATAACACATAGAACCACATTTATAGAAAAAGCCAAAGAATAATTACCATAGGTATCATATAGCCAACCTGATAATGGTGCAGCCGTTATTTGCATTGGCACCATAAATGGCCCTATTAATCCTCTGGCCTTACCAAAGTTAGCATTACCAAAGGCTATAGCAAAAGTTGAGTTTAGAAGCGGAATGGTACCACCTAGACCTAAGCCCATTACCATTACGGCCAGTAAAAGCATAACTAAATTTGTAGCAAAAATTAAAATAGCGATGCCAAGACCATGGAAAAATAGAGATATTAATATTGTTCTTCTTGCGCCTAGATTATCAAGCAATCTTCCAAAAACTATTTTACCCATAGCTGCATGAAAAGCTGCCACGGAATAAATCCAAGAAGCCTGCAAAGGGCTGTAGCCCAGATCTTGTGAAAATATAGGAATATGAGTATAAACGCCAAGATTTGCACTCAATTGAAGAGTAAAAATTATTGTTAAAATCCAGAAAATACTATTTGAAAGAATATCCTTAAAGGACAAAACATCAGCACTAGAAACTTTATCTGCTAAGGAATCTCCTTCTACACCATCAGGAAACTGTCCTACATCCTCTGGTTTATCAATAAAAAATTTATATGCGGAGATAGAACATATAATTAGAACAAATGAACCAAAAACAAAATAAGCGCCTCGCCAAGAAAGATTTGAAATTAAAAAGACAGCAATTGGAGGAATGATTACTCCAGAAAATGATAATCCAATTGATGCATATCCGAGCGCAGTACCAATCTTTTCATTAAACCAATTTGCAATCAATTTTGAGGTACTAAGATTGCCAAAGATAACCATACCTAATGCAATCACAACGCCATATACGAGTAAAAATTGAAAAAATGTTTGTGTAACTGAGAGCAAAATAAAACCCAGTCCGAATATCAAGGCTCCAATAGTTAAAACTTTTTTTATTGGGAACTTATCAAGTATATATCCCAAAAGTGGAGAATAAATACCAGCTGCCAAAATAGTCATAGATACCGTTAAAGAAACAAGAAACCTACTTGCTGAAAATTCTTCCTGAATGAAACCAAAAAATACGGCATAAGCATAAAAAGCAAGGCCTGCTGAGAAGAAATCTACAAGATTTGCGCCTGCTATCATACGCCAGCCATAAAATTTTTGTTTTAGTGTTTCAGTGGACATAAATTATTCTTTAAGTGAAATTTAGAATAGAAATTTAATAACCTATTAGAAAGAACTTTTTTATATTAATGTTATCTTGTTACTACTAAAATAAGGAAAAAAAATGCCTGAACTAAAAATAGACCCTCACAAAAGCTGGCTACCTTTAAGAGAAAAAGCGAGTGAGACTGAAAACTTAAATCATAAAAAACTACTAAATGAAGTAGCAAATCATATGGAAGCAGAAATCAAAGGACAATTAGAACCTTTAATGAATACCCTTACATCAGAACCTGTTTACCATTTTTGGAGAGTAAGTGATGTGAATATGATTCTTAATGGTTATGAGGAAGTTTCTGGTTTTTACAGTAATATGTTCCAAAATGGTGGCGAACAATTTGAAGTCGTGACAAAGCGAATCATCGTAAACGATGACGGCGTTATTACCGAAGGTAAGGTTAAGCAAGTTTACACAAAAGATAATTTAAAACTCATGGGATTAACAACAGATACTTTCGGGGAACTTGATAATAGTGATTTGTGGTTAAGCAATACTCAGTTAATTACAGTATGGCCATCTGATCCAGATTTAAAATTAGTTGGCGAAGATATATATTTTGGAGAGAATCCGATGGAAACTCTAAAACCAATCAACGAAGATGAAATTCCTGATTATTATAAAATAAACTAGCTTTTTGTCTTATATGTCCAAGCTGAAATAGGAATGCTGAGTAAATACATTATTCCAATTACATTTATTGCTATCCATAAGAAGTTTATGAGCGATAGATAAATGAGAAAAAAGAACATTGAGAAATATAAATAATTTTTTCTGCTTATTTTTATTTTAAATTGTTTTGAAGAAAATGTTGGTAAGTTACTTATTAATAAAAGACCAATAATTAAAATATAGATACTTAAAAAGATTTCATTTTCTTTAGCCCAATTAAAACCTAAAAAGCTTTGTACTAGAGGTAAAATTAAGAGACCACATCCTGCTGGCGTTGGGACACCACTAAAAAAAATCGATTTGTCTTCATCATTATCTTTATTCAAATTAAAAACAGCTAGCCTTATGCAAGAAAAAACAACAAATAAGAGTAATGCTATTGAACCTATAACCTCATTCTTATTAATAAGACTCATATAAACGAGAATGCATGGAGCTACTGCGAAAGACAGAAAATCCGATAGAGAATCAAGCTCAGCCCCTAATTCTGACTCACTTTTAAGTATTCTAGAAAAAAAACCATCTAATGCATCACATGCGGAGGCCAAAAGTAGACATATTACACTAACTTCAAAATTATAATCTAATGAAAATCTTATAGAACTTAAGCCGAATGAGAGACCAGCAAGTGTAATAAAATTTGGTATTTGTGATTTAAAATCTATTTTTTTTATTTTTCTCATAAATTATCTTTCAGCAATTATTGTTTCGCCAGCAATAACTATATCATCCTGATTTACTTTAATTTTATAACTTGGAGGAAAATATATATCTACCCTCGAGCCAAAGCGTATAAGCCCAATTCTATCGCCCTTATCTATATTACAACCTTCTGAAATAAAGCTTAATATTCTTCTCGCAATCAATCCTGCAATCTGAACAACTACAATCTTATCTTCTCCAGCACTAATTATAAATGAATTTCTTTCATTATATTCACTTGCCTTATCAAGGCTGGCGTTAAAAAATTTACCATTCTTATAAATTATTTTTTCAATATTTCCTTCAAGAGGACTTCTATTGATATGAACATTAAGAACATTCATAAAAATACTTACCTTTTTCATTGTATAAGGAATATCCGTTTCTTCAGGAGGTCTCGCCTCACCAATAAAAACTATTTTTCCATCTGCAGCACTTAATAACTGGTTCTCCCGAGAATCAAAATGCCTATCCGGATCACGAAAAAACCAAAGTGTAAAAAATGAAAGAAAGAGAAAAAATAAAAATAAAAAACTAGAAAGCAATAAACCAAACAAAGATAAGAGAGAGAAAAATATAAAAAATTTCCAACCTTCACGATGTATTCCAAAGTACTTCTTGTTCATTGGCGAAATCTATATTTTTTACTTTTAATAGTAAATATTTTTTATCCTTATAAATATTAATTTCTGTTTAACGAAAATTAAAGATAACTTTCTAATTTTCAGCTTATATGTTAAGAAATTTTTATATGCAGCCGTAGCTCAGTCGGTTAGAGCGCCTGATTGTGGATCAGGAGGTCCCTAGTTCGAATCTAGGCGGCTGTACCATCCCAAAAATATAGATCGAAATCCAAAAAAGAGACTAGAAAAAATTAGCGTACTAGCTAGTAATCTTAAATCAAAAGGAATAGCTGCTATATATACCGCGCTTAAAGTTAATGCTTGTATGCCAGAAATCCATACAGCAAGATTAACTAGAATATGCCATACACCAACACTGATTAATCCTGAAAGGATCATATTTTTATAATTGTAGTTCTTAAATAGTGATGAAATTACACTTGCAGCTACAATACATAAATATACAATTGGCATTGCAGAATATAATCCAAGAAATGGATCAGTGATTATCAAAATACCAACAGGTAAAAACATTTGTATATATTTATTATCCGTCATGAAGGGTAAGAAAACTGCACAAGCTAGTATTGGCGTGAAATTAGCTGGGAAACCAATAAACCTTGCTGCAATAAGACAAAGAACTAAAAGCCAACATGATTTCAATATTTCTTTTATATAAGCCATCTTAATACCTTTGTATAAAAATTAGTTCAAACCTCTATCTTCTAAAAGAGCTGAAATATCAGGATCATCTCCTTTAAAAGATCTATAAAGCTCCATAGGATCTTCTGTACCGCCCTTTTCTAAAATAAATTCTCTGTATTTATTCGCTAGGTCCTCGTTAAATACATCTCCTGAGTCTTTGAAAGCAGCAAACGCATCAGAGTCGAGCACAGCAGCCCAAATATAACTATAGTAACCTGCTGAATATGAATGCGTGAATATATGCTGGAAGTATGTTGTTCTATAGCGGGATACAATTTCATCGATTAAACCAATCTTCTTTAAAGATTTTTCTTCAAAAGAATTTGTATCTTGTAATTCTGTTGTTGTAAGAGTATGCCAATCCATATCTAAAAATGATGCAGCAAGATATTCTGTATTTGCAAAACCTTGATTGAACTTACTTGCATTTTGCATTTTTTCAATTAGTTCATCACTGATGACTTCACCAGTTTCATAATGCTTAGCATATGACTTAAGTAATTCTGGCTCGCTTGCCCAATGTTCAAGAACCTGGGATGGGAACTCAACAAAATCTCTCGATACAGCTGTTCCTGATAAACTTTTATAATTTGTATTGGTCAATAAACCATGTAACCCATGACCAAATTCATGAAAAAGTGTTGTTACATGTTCAAAACTTAAAAGGGATGGCTTATCTTTAGATGGCGGAGGAAAGTTACAAACATTTACAATAATTGGTCTTTCTTTTCCGTCAAAATTTGATTGGCTTTTAAATGAGCTCATCCAAGCTCCACCTCTTTTACTCGAGCGAGTATAATAATCACCAATGTAAAGTCCTACATGAGAACCATCGCTATCTTTTACTTCCCAAACTCGTGCATCTGGATGGTAGAGATCAAGATCAAACTTTTCCTCGAAGGTTAGTCCAAATAATTTATTAGATGTCTTAAAGATACCATCGATTGTGTTGTCTAAAGTAAAATATTCTTTAATTTCTTCTTCATCTAAGTCGTATTTATCTTTTCGAACCTTTTCCGCATAATGCCACCAATCCCAGGAAGCAATCTCAAAATTATTACCCTCTTCATTTGCAAGAATCTGCATCTCATTTAACTCATTTTTTGCTCTTTTAAGAGCAGGTGCCCATAGTTGATTAAGTAACCCATAAACTGCCTCAGGGGTTTTTGCCATTGTGTTATCAAGCACATAATGTGCGTGAGACTCAAAGCCTAAAATATTAGCTTTTTCAACTCTGAGAGAGGCAATTTTTGATGTAATTTCTTTATTATCATACTCGTTACTATTATCCCCTCTTTGGATATATCCTTTATATAGTTTTTCTCTTAAGTCACGGCGTGTTGAGTATGTGAGAAAAGGATACATACTGCTTCTTTGAACTGTAAAAACATATTTATTCTTATATTTATTATCTTTATTTTTACTAAATTTATTCTCTGCTTCAAGTTTAGCTAAATCAACAATATCACTAGGAAGGCCTGCGAGATCAGCTTGATCTAGTATTATTTCAAAATCATTTGTTTCAGCTAAAAGATTTTGTGAAAATTGAACGGAAAGTTTTGTGATATCCTGATTTAGTTCCGCATATCTTTTTTTATCAGAACCTTCTAAAAGAGCTCCACTTCTTACAAATCTTTTATAAGTTTCCTCGAGAATTTTTCTTTCTTCTAAGGAAAGATCAAAGTTATCTATATTTTCCCATAAAATTTTAACTTTTTTAAAAATTTCTGGGTTGAGGCTAATAGAGTCGTAATGACTTGAAAGCTTTGGAGAAATTTCTTTTTCTATTTCTTGTATTTTAGGGTTAGTAGTTGACCCAGATAGATTAAAAAATACAGCACTTACTCTACTTAAAAGAGAACCTGATCGTTCCATTGCAACGATAATATTTTCAAATGATGGTTCCTCTTTATTTTCTATAATGTCATTAATTTCTTCATTATGTAATTCCATACCCTTAATGAATGCAGGCATAAAGTGCTCCTCATTAATTTCTGAAAATGGAGGTATCTTAAAGCTTGTTTCGTATTCTTTAAAAAAAGGATTTTCCATGACTTCACTATTAACTAAAGGTGACAAAAAAAGAAATAAAAAAGTAATTAAAGTTATTTTTTGCATATTATTTATAATTTCTTTCTGGAAATTTTTCATTTGGAATTAATCTATTTGAAGAAGACCCTTTGGCTAAAAGATTTCCTTCATCATCAAACAAACTACCTTCGATAAAAGCAGTGGATTTACCCATTTTAATAATTTTTGCAGAGGTTGTAACTATTCCAGGATTAGCAGGTTTAAAAAAGCTAACTTTTAACTCAAGTGTCAAAGGATTGATAGAGAACCCTGTTGAAGCCATGGCCAAATGAGCCATAGTTGTATCAATCCAGCCTGTAACATATCCACCTTGCGCAATATTACCTGAATGGCAATGCCGAGACTCAACTATAAATTCAAAACGAACAATATCCTCTTTAAGTTCTAAAATCCTATTGAAACCCATACCCTGAAAGAGTTCAGCGTTTTTCATCTTTTTCGAGTATTCTTCAATATCAAGCATTATTTATCCAAATTCTGAATATGTAGGAATAATTTGGTCTTCTAAATTATCACCTACAGCATAAAATAAATCCTCAAGTTCATATATTGGCATATTTCCAGTCTCAGTACCATGATAAGTACCTGTCCCAAAATCAACCACAGAAGAGTCTATATTTCCTTGATGCTGATATTTAGTAAATCTGACTAATACAAGATCCTTTTCAGGCCAAACATATATATATTGACCATCTAAGCCAAGAGCAGAAAAAAAAGGATAATCCTCTTGCCTTGCTGTACCTAAGCCACTTTCTGAAATTGTTGATGTCCACCATTGATAGCCATAAGATGCAAGGTTATCAAATTCCGTTGTTGCCTCTTTAACCCATGATTCAGATACAATTTTTTCATCTAACCATTTACCCTCTTGAGCAATCATAAGGCCAAATTTAGCAAATTCTCTTGGAGTCATGTCTAAACCAGCATAAGTTAAAGTGTTACCACTTTTATCAGTCCACCATGTTTCTTTAATACCTAATTTATCAAAAAGTCTGGTATCAGCATATTCTTGAAAATCAAGGCCTGTAGCATTCTCAATAATCCTACTAAATAACATTGAGTCTTCATTCGAATAACTAAATGCTATTCCTGGCTCTCTCGATATATCTCTATCAAGAGAATAACTAACCATATCACTTTGGAAGTACACACCTAAACCAGGGTGATCATCCATTCCAGATCTCATGCCTAAAAGATATTTTAAACTAATATTTTCTTGAGGTTCTGATTTCCATTCAGGAAGATAAAGAGCTATCGAGTCATCAACAGAATTAATATACCCTTCGTCAATTGCAATTCCAATTAGAGTTGAAGAAAAACTTTTTGCTACAGACCAACTTGTAACTAAATCATCCTTCTCATAACCATCCGCATAGTATTCTGAAACAATGTTATTGCCTTTAATTAGAATGGCAGCCTGTGTATTGAATCCTGGTGTTTTTATATATTCCATTAGATTATCAACTTCTCTTACCTCTAAACCTAAAGATTCTGGTTCTATAGTAATCCACTCAAATTGATTGATTATGATTTTTAATTCATCATTAATAACCTCATAACTAGAAAGGCTTTCTACTGCACCAACATTCGGAAGGCTTTTAAAGCCAATAAATGAAGCTAACTCATTATAGGAGTATGTATTGCCTTTTTCATTACTTGTTGCGTTTCCGCCTATCTCATATGAAAAACTTTGCGCAGCATTTATAATTATTACCGAATTATTATCTAGTGTTATTTGAAAAGCATTATTTGCAAATTTTGTTTCTTTGAATTGAAAATTATCTACAAATTGAATTTTATTAAAACCATTAGTATCTACTATAGATATATTTTTTCCTGATGAAATTTGACTAGTTAAAATATAAACATCATCACCTTGCAACCCACGATATACATATGAATCATTTGGAACAATAACATCATCATTTTGACTAAAATTAATAGCCATAGAATTTATGGAACGATCCACTCACCTTTTAAGGCACCATTATTATTGTTATATTTTGCGCGAATATGGGTAACATGACTTAAATAAAGAATTTCCAATGATCTTATAGCACATTCTATTACCACAAAATTATCAAATCCAATTAAATTACTTTCATTATCTTCATCAAATTTTATCTCACTTAGTGACTGAATTTCATCACCGGGTGATTTTGATACACGATAACACTCCCGACTCATTGGATACATTTTACTCCATATATGCATTAAAGTTTCCTTATCATCTAAAGTATATGCTTCAGCATCAATTCTGATCTGTAGTTTAGCTATTTTATCATATCCAATAAGACAAACATCTCTATTTACTTTGATATCTTTAATTTTTGATGATCGTTTATCAGTATGAAAACGAACTGTTAAATCTTCGATAGAAAAATCTCTCAAAACAACATTTCTTGTATTTGGTCTATTTCTATCATCAACTGTAACAAAATTTAAAAGATGGAGATCATCATTTCTTTCTTTAACAGCCCTTTTTAATTTATTCAAAGCATTATCTAGAGCAAGCTCGAGGCTGTCGCTTTCTCTTATTTTTTCAATTATTTCTAAGCTCATCTTCTTCTCTGATTTTTTATAAATCTTCTTATATCAACAACATTAATATAATTATCATGACTTACTCTTATAAACCCTTGGCTTTCGCCCATAGTTATTTCTTTAAAACATCTTTGATCTTCTTTTTGAAGGCTTAAGTTATGTCGAATTACTTCTTCCTTGAAATCTTCGGGTAAATCTTTTCTGATAACATGCGGACCATTCATAATTTGATTTGATAACCATATTACTCTTAACTTACTCATATCAAGTAAGCCTTTCTTGATCATATTCCTCAACATACCTCGAGAATAGCCCTCTTTAACATCACCTTGACCAGAAACCCATGTAGCCCCTGCATCATATTGTTTATTTAAAACAGAAATAACAGCTTGTTCATGTCCACCAGCAAAACCTGTGCGACTGAAAAATTCTGAAGGATTAATTCCCATCTGATACAACTCAAAGGTTGGAACTAGATAGCCTGAAGTTGTATTTGGGTCTGACCAAGCCATGGCTTTTCCTTTTAAACCTTCTATTGAGTAAATATCTGAATCTGATCTCACATAAATAGCTGACTTATAGCCTTCAGACCCGTCACTTTCTTTGACTGTTATTACTGGCTCTATTGCCTCAGAATCATCAATAAACATTGCGGCATATGCTGAAGGTCCAACGCTAGCATAATCAATTGTTTTTCCTAGTAAGCCATGAATAATTCCTGCAACATCTGATGCTGGATAGAATTTCACAGGAATATTTAATTTATTTTCTAAATAAACTCTCCAGCATTCATAATTCTTTAATCTATCGGCTTCATTCTCTCCTCCCGATAACCCAATTTTAAATTCTTTGATATCATCTCTCCATTCCGAAAATGATGAAGGCGCAATTACAAATTGAAATAAAAAAATTAAAATCATAAAAAAATTTTTACAAAAACTCACACTATCTCCTACGAAAACAATATCTTAAATTTTTATATAGGAATAAAGATTTAACATTTAATCAAATTCCCTTGTGTAACTTACACTTTATCAGTAAACTTTTTTAGATAACAATAATAATAAAAAAAGATACATAAATAACTATCTCTTTTTTTGTTAAAAGGGGGAACAAATGAAATTTTTAAAGTCATTTTTTATTATAATAGCTATAATCCCATTATTCTTGTCTTATCCTTTACAGTCACAAGAACAAGATATTGAAGAGGTAATAGTTTATGGAAAAGCAATTAAAGAAAGTCAACAAGCGGCAATTGAGGCTAAAAGATCTGCACCAAATTTAGCAGAAGTCATTTCGGCTGATGCAATAGGAAGGTTTCCAGATGTGAATTTGTCTGACTCTCTTGGTCGACTTCCAGGAATATCAATTGAAAGAGATCAAGGACAAGCTAGATATGTTAGTTTCCGTGGAACTCCAAAACGTTATACAACGACTGCCTTTAATGGAATAAATATTCCAGGCGTTGAAAATGGTAGAATTCCTAGGTTTGACTCATATCCAACTGTTATAACATCTCAAGTAGTAGCCAATAAAGCAATAACCTCTGATATGCCAGGTGAGTCAATTTCTGGGTTTATTAATATTAAAACATTTAAACCTTCAGATGTAGATGGCTGGTCTTTTGCAGCTGAAATTGGCAAAGGCGAACAAGATCAGGGTAGTGGTGATATTGATAAAGAAAATTTAAGAACTTCCTACTCTAACGATGATTTTGGTTTTGTAGTTTATGGATCTAGTAGTAATGTTAATCAAATCACTGATAATCGTGAGCCTACTTATGGTGGCACGAAAGGCGCTCAAACTCCTGACAGGATAGATTATAGAAGTTATAAAGTTGAAAGAGAGAGCGAAGCTTTTGGCGGAACATTTGAAAAATATCTCCAAAATGGTGGTAGAATATTTTTAACATCTCTTAACACTGAGTTTACAGATAATGAAGAAAGAAACGATTTCCGTGTATATGTTAAAAATGGGACCCCAACAACTGGATCAGGTTTTACAGGTAGTGCAAGAAGACTTTTTAACGATGCTACATATATAAATAAAACAGAAATGCTAACATTAGGCGTAGAAACACCTATTGGCGAATGGGATGTTGAAGCTCAAGTAAGTAAAATTGATACTACTTTTGATACTTATATGCCAATCGGTTATTTTATTGGTGGTGGTCAGTTAACGAATCTTTCTTATGATATTTCTGATCCACAAAATCCTATTGTTAATTTTGATGGAACCTATCGTGATGTTGATTATGGTACTACGCTTCTTGTCGATGCAATTGGTGGCCTTTATACCGAAACCGATCAATTTAAAATAGATATAAGTAGAGATAATAATAGAGGTCAATTGAAGTTTGGCTTTCAGTATGATGATAGGGTAGCTTCAGGTGGTGGAGCAACTCTCGCTACAATTTCAGTTTCAGGCGGATATCCGACCGATGTATGTAATCCGAAAGATTTCAGGCTTGGAAATTTTGCAACTCCTAGGAATAACGATGTTGGCGCCTTCTACACAGATAACCCTTCATTAAATGATTGTTTAAATACTGTTCGACCTCCTCGTTCAGATTTTCCTGATGATGAGAAAATTAATATTGAGGAAACTTTAATGGCAGCATACATCATGCAAACTTTTGATATGGAGTGGGGTAGCATTATTGCTGGACTTCGTATTGAAGATACAGAATACCAAACTGTAGGTTATAGATTAGCTACTATCAGTGGTGATATAGGTTATGAAAATATAGCAGCAGGAGCTAAAGAAGAATTAAATGTAAAAAGAACCTATACAAATTATCTACCTAGCGTTCACTTAAATTATGATTTAGCTGAGGATAAGAAACTTCGTCTATCATACTCAACTGGCATTAGCCGTCCATCATATATTGAATCAAGAGCTGCAGCTTCAATAAATTCAATAAGTCAATCAATTGCAGGTGGGAATCCATTCCTTAAAGAAGAAGAATCTTGGGGATTAGATGCTTCTTTTGAGTGGTATTATGCAGATGCAAGCCTCTTCTCTATTACAGTATTTCATCGTGAAATTGATAATGTAATATCTGAGTCTAATGAAAAAGTTGATGGAAGTCTTTATGATGACACTGCTGTACCTGGTGAATTATGGGATCTAGCAGCATTTGGGAATGGGAAAGATGGTCAGCTTCAAGGTCTCGAAGTTTCTTTTGTTGGAAGATTGGATAATTATATTGATGGGTTTTTCTCAGGATTTGGAGCATCTTTAAATGTTGGTTTAATTGATTCAGAATATACAACTCCTGAAGGTTTAACATTTGCTCTACCAGGTCAATCTGATACAAATTATAATGCCTCAATATTCTATGAAGATAAGGGTTTCTCTGCACGAATAACTTACCGTTATAGAAGTGAATGGTTGGATGAAACAGAAACAGGGGCTGTATTTGGTCTTGATGGAGGTGTTTATTGGGCACATCAAATGCGTCTTGATGCATCGATAAGATATGATCTGGAGGAATTGACTGGCCATAAAGCATCTATCTTTGTTGATTTTAATAATATTTCAGATGAATCAGATATGCGTTACACATCTGCTCCTTGGAATGTAAACCAAGTGGAGTCTTTTGGAAGAGCCTTTACTGCAGGACTGCGTTACGCATTCTAAATATTAGAAAACTCTTATTAAAACCCCTATTTATTGATTTTATAGGGGTTTTATTTTACAAATTTTAAGCGAGGTAATCATGAAAATATTAAAATACTTAATTGCGATTGTTGTCCTAGTTGGCGTTATCTTTTTCATATCGGGTGAAAAAGAAATAGCCTCTTTAGAAAGGCCTATTCCTGCTAATCTTTCAGAAAACTTAAGAGAAGATACTAGAAAACTTCCTTTTACAGGTGCTCATAATTTTAGAGACCTAGGTGGTTATAAAACTTCGGATGGAAAAACTGTCAAATGGGGAAAAGTTTATCGATCAGATAACCTCCATTCACTTACTGATGAAGATGTTAAATATATGGAAAGACTAAATATAAAGTCTGTAGTTGATTTTCGTTCCGATGAAGAAAGAGAAGATGAACCAGATAGACTAACGCCAAATATGACCCAAATATTATTACCTATTCTATTTCGACCGAAGGAAATAGACGATGGTACAACAAAGGATCTTATAAAAGATTTAACTTTTGGAAATCTTGATGCCACAAACTTACTATATGATTTTAATATAGCCATAGTTAAACAATTCACTGAAGAATATAAAACATTTTTCCGTCATATAGTTGATAATAATGCTGAACCTTTAGTGCTTCATTGTACTGCTGGAAAAGATAGAGCAGGTTTTGCTAGTGCAATGGTATTATCCATACTTGGAGTACCTAGAGAAAAAGTTATCGAGGATTATTTGCTGACTAATACATATGTTAAAGATCATGTTGATAGTGAAATGTTAGAAATTGAATTAAAAACTTTTTTCCAAGCAGATACTGATAATTTACGAAAAATAAACTTAGTTGAAGAAAGATATATTCAAGCTGCCTTCGATACTATTGACAGTCATTGGGGAGGAATGGACCAATATATTTCTGAAGGTCTAAATCTCACTGAAGAGGATATTAATAAAATTAAAGATTATTACTTAGAATAAAAATGAGTCGATTAAAAGATAAAGTAGCTATCGTCACAGGTGGCGCATCAAATCCAGGCCTTGGACATTCAACAATTCATAAGTTTGCAGAAGAAGGTGCAAAAATTGTTGTGACAGATATTGATGTTGAAGGTGGAGAAAAAACAGTATCTGAGGTTAAAGAAAAAGGTGGTGAAGCCATTTTTATAAAGCAAGATGTTGTTTCAACAGAAGATTGGAAAAATGTTGTAGATGCTTCAATATCAGAATTTAGTAAAATTGATATACTGGTCAATAATGCCGGAATAGCGTTAATAGGGCCTTTCGAAGAATTTTCTGAAGATCAATGGGATCAACAAATCAATGTGAATTTGAAATCTGTTTTTCTTGGTTGTAAGGCTGTTATACCTGAGATGAAGAAAAATAACTCGGGCTCAATAATCAACCTTTCATCAATAGCTGGCTTAGTAGGTCTACAAGGATGTGCAGCTTATAATGCGAGCAAAGGTGGTGTCAGGTTACTAACTAAATCAATCGCTATTGAGTACGGACCTAACAAAATAAGATGTAATTCTATTCACCCTGGTTTTATGGCCACAAACATGAATGATCCAAAAAAAATTGAAGAACGCGGTAGAGATTTTGAAGCAATTATTGAAACAATTCCTCTAAAATCTATGGGAACTGCAGAAGATATCGCTAATTGTGCTCTGTACCTAGCCTCAGATGAGTCATCATATGTTACAGGAAGTGAGTATGTTGTCGATGGTGGTTGGACAACTCGATAAGTGTAAATTTACTCTTCTAAAACCTCATAAGATAAATCGTCCATAGTATGTTTACCTCTATAGGTTAGACTTTCAAATAATCCATTTGGATCTGAACCACTAAAATCACCAGTTCTGCTCCAATCATAAATATATTGTCTAAGAGTTATCCGCCAATCACCTTCTCTACACTCATAATGATCAATGTAACGGCCTGCTACTAAATATTCTGATCCTGCCATTGCTAAAAAAGCAAGAACATAGATTTCACCTTTTCCTTTGTTATTGTCAGAGTCAATATCATAATATTCATTAACTACTGTGTGAGTTGTATAATCCATACCAGCTTGGCCATCTACAACACTTTTACAAAATTCTTCATAGTGACCGTCATAACTTCCATATCTGACTTCAGCATCATCATGAAAAGCAGACTTTAATAATTCCAAATCTGATCTATCAACACCCCTAGAATAACATGTTGCAGCTTTTCTAACGGCTTGCTCAGCTAATAAATCATTCACACTTTTTACTTTTGCCATTTTCCCCTCATTAAGTTTATTCTTTATTAAAAACTATTAATTATTTGTACTCAAGATTTAATTAAGGAAAAGAAAATGGATATACCGAATTGGTTAGAGATTTTAGCTCTATTAACAGGAACATTATTGCCAGCACCACTATTATCATCGCCGTCAATGAAGTTTAGATTCATAGGATTTAATATCATGATTGTTGGAAATATATGTGCTTTTATTGCTCAATATGCTGCCGGTCTGCATATATTAAGTATGGCATGTTTATTTTGGATAGTGATGTCTGTAAGAGGGGTATGGTCAAATAAAAATTATAATACAACCCTAACGGACAATAATTGAATCCTCATTCCAAGGTGTTAATTTCTCTGAATTTTCATTTTGGAAGGCTTTAGGTAATTCTTCAACCATATGATAAGTTGCCGCAAGACGACCAAAACCAACAAACCAAGCTACGGTAATAGATAACTCTACTATTTCTGCTTCAGAAAAATATTTTCGTAAATTTTCGTAAACAGAGTCATCAATAGCTAAATGATTAGTTGCAAAGAGTTCTCCATATTCTATTGCCGCTTTCTCAGCATCACTTAAATTCTCAGCTTCCTGCGGCTTTTCTAATGAACACACTAGATCTTCATCAATACCAGCATCAACACCATCCTGATATCTGATAGCCATACAACTTCTGCATTGGTTATGAAAAGCTACTCTTAATCTAACTAACTCAACCAATCTATCAGGTAATGATCTATGTGATTTTATGGCTCCGCCAAATGCAACTAAACCTTTTGAAATTTCTGGAGTATGTGCAAACATTCTCATAATACCTTGTTCTAATGCTGTGCCACTATCTGCGGCTGTCATTTCCCTTAGGTCATTATCCCATTCATCTAATTTAAGTTTCTTGATTCTTGGCATTTGTTTCCTCCTAACAAGATTATCATATCCGAGTTTTTACAATTATCTATAAAATTTATAATTTTTGATCAGCTTCTTTTGTTCCAGATATCACCATTGGTATGCTGATTACAATAATTACCATCGCAACCCATCCAACGAGAGAGAAACCTCCAAAATCTGAAATATAACCCATTACCATAGGACCAATAGCTCCACCCATGGTAACAAAGGCTGGATGCGCTGCAGCTAATCTTCCTGTTGAGTCTAAATTTGCCATTCCGCCAAGAAAAAATGGGGTCCACATAATTGGCAATAATCCAAATATTGGTAGAAAAATATAAAAAATAAGAGGGCTCCATGCGTTAGCAACAAAGAATGACCCTATTACCATTAACGCAAGGAAAAAAATACTTGGTTTCATGCTCCCAAACCTACTACCGATAAATCCTGCTATCAAAGGGCCAACTATAGTTAGTAAGCCACCTAAAGCGAAAACATTACCCATAGTGATTACTGATATATCTAAACCTGCACCAATTCTCTCAGAAAAAGTTAGTAATCCTCCATGAGCGAAAAATGCAAACGCCACTCCGAACATAGCTACCCACCCAAGTTTTCCTTTATAGGGCATAAGTGTAGTCTTTTCTTCAGCTGAATCCTTTTCAAAAGAAATGAATAAAATAAATAAAAACGCAAGCAAAGAAAAAATCAAATGAATAAAATAAGCTCCATCCATTCCATAAATAGAAATTATTCTTGGAATAACCAAGCTTAATAGTACCCCAGCTGCACCTACACCTGAATTCAGAAGAGCAAATGTCATTTGAGCATTTTGAGCTTTAGCTATAGTTGCCATAATAGTGGCAACTATTGCTCCAGAACCTATTCCAGAAATAATCCTTGCTATGAAAACTGTATTTAAATCTGGAGCATAAATCGTGAGTGAATGACCTAAGGCAACAATAATAGCAGCCAAAATAAAAACTAAACGCCGATTTATTCGATGAGTATTACGAGAAATTAAAATAGAAACAATTGAAATAGAAAATAATTCTAGAGTTGCTATTGTTCCAATTTCTCCCCTAGTTGAATTTACAAATTCATCAGCAACAGCACCGATAAGAAATGCCATTGTGAATGGCGCACTAAATGCAGATAATAATAAACCTATAAGGCCTATTTGTTCTTTTGGTCCAATCGTAGGCTTTTGATATAAAGTTTCAGACATAAATATTTACTGTATAAGTAATTACATTCTTTCAATAATTATTGCTGGTGCCATTCCGCCTGCAGCACACATTGTGACTAGACCAAACTGTGAATCGCTTCTTTCAAGTTCATCAACAATTGTATTAACCAGAATTGAACCTGTAGCACCAATAGGATGACCAAGAGCCATTGCTCCACCATTAACATTAATTTTTTCTCTATCAACATCTAAATCTCTAATGAATTTTTCAGTAACAACAGAAAAAGCTTCATTCACTTCAAAAAGGTCTATGTCTTCTAGAGTTAAGCCAGCTTTATCTAAAACCTTCCTGGCAGCAGGCACAGGCGCATTTAACATTAGAGTCGGAGAGTCTCCCATATTAGCCATAGCTCTAACTTTTGCACGTGGCTTCATACCATTTGCTTTAGCATAATCAGGAGATGTCAAAAGAAGAGCAGCTGCTCCATCTACTACACCAGAACTATTACCTGCATGATGAACATGATTAATTTCTAAATCAGGGTATTTTTGTAAAACAAGCTTTCTAAAAGTCGTACCATCTTCATCAAGAGGATAATCAGCGAGAGATTCGAAAGAAGCCTTCAACTCTGATAGTCCTTCAAGAGTTGTGTTTGGCCTTGGAAATTCCTCATGATCTAAAGCTAGAGATCCATCTTCTTTGTAAACAGGAACAAGAGATTTATCAAAATGTCCGCCTTCTAATGCTTTCGCAGCATTTTCTTGACTAACCAATGCTAGCTTATCAACATCTTCACGACTTATATTTTCTAAAGTTGCTATAGCATCAGCACAAACGCCTTGGTGAGGTTGAGGATGAACGCTTCTTAATCTTTCATTTCCGCTATCCATGAAAGGTGATGAATTACTTCCGCCTTGACCATATGTTGACATCATTTCAGTGCCGCCAGCAATAACAAGATCTTCCATACCAGACATAACGCTACTAGCAGCAATATTAACACTGGTAATGCCCGAACCACAAAATCTATCTAAAGTTACTGCGCTAGCTTTAATGTCATATCCTGCATCAAGAGCAGCCATTCTTCCTAAATCTCCACCTTGTTGACCTCTTTGAGAACTTGTTCCCCAAATAATATCATCAACTTCAGCAGTATTAAGATCATTTCTTTCAGCAAGAGCTTTTAAAACTGTAGCACCAAGGTGTTGAGGATGAATTCCAGACAGAGCACCCTTTCCTGGTTTTCCTATGCCTCGCGGCGTTCTACACCCATCAATAATCCATGCTTCAGTCATATTACTCCCCTTTTTTTCTCATATTAAAAAAACATCATTACAATATAGAAAACAATTATTTAGTCTATAAATAATTAGTTTGCCATATTTTCTTCATATTGTAGGCTTTAAATAATAATTTTGAGAAAGAAATTAATGGAATTTTACTTACCAATCGCAGAAATGTCTATCAATCCAATAGGCTTCCTTATTTTAGGAATAATTGTTGGTACATTATCAGGAACATTCGGTGTTGGTGGTGGTTTCTTAATGACACCATTATTAATTTTCTTAGGTATACCTCCTGCAATTGCTGTGGCATCAGAAGCAAATCATATTGTTGGGTCATCATTGTCTGGAACAATTGGACATCTAAGACGAAAAGCAGTTGATATCAGAATGGGGAATGTATTGCTTGCTGGCGGAATATTAGGATCATTTCTTGGAATTTATATTTTTAATTCTCTTAAGCAAGTTGGACTTGTAGACTTACTTATTACTGCATCTTACTTTTTATTTTTAACAGCTATTGGAATTTTTATGCTTTATGAAAGTTTAGATAGTTTGGGTTACTTTGGACATAAGAAAAGGTCAAAATATTATCATCATTCATGGATAATGGGCTTACCTCTTAAAATAAGATTTAGAAGATCAGGCTTATACATATCACTTATACCTCCATACATTATTGGTTTTGTAGTAGGTGTTCTCTCATCAATAATGGGAGTTGGAGGTGGTTTTATAATAATTCCAGCAATGATTTATATATTAAGAATGCCAACTAATGTTGTTGTTGGTACATCGCTTTATCAAATAATATTTATAACATCTTTTGTTACTATCTTGCATGCATCAACAAATCAATCCGTTGATATAATTCTTGCGTTAATCTTGCTATTAGGTGGTGCTATTGGAGCACAAATCGGCGTTAGGTTAAGCGGTAAATTGAATGGTGCTTGGCTTAGAATATTTCTTTCAATTCTGGTTTTAACTGTTGGACTAGTTATGGCTTCTGAATTAATTATTAAGCCTGATAATGTAATTAAAATTATATCTGGGAGTAATTTATAATGATTAAAAAATTACTCATATCTATATTTAGTATTTTTATCTTAATGGGACAAATGCCTCCAAATATCATCATTGATGAAAATGAGAAAGATATTAGAATTAAACCAAATATCGCTGGAACAGAAGTCGTATTGTATGGAGCCATGCCTTCAGGAAAAAAGGACATTATTATTGAAGTTGTTGGTCCTGCAAGAAATATAAGTTTAGAAGAGAAAAGAAGGATTTATGGTTTTTGGCTTGGCTTGGGTAGAGCTGATTATTTCCAAGTACCAAGTTACTATAATATTATGAGCTCAAGAAAGCTTAGTAAAATTGCTGACCAAAGCGTTTTTGATAAGTTGCGTCTAGGAGTTAATAATTTACCGCTTGGTAATGCAAAAATTTTGAATACCAAAACTTCACAAAATATTTTTAATAAAAATTTAAAAAAATCTATGCTGGATAAAGGTCAATTTAAAATTGGTGAAAACGAAATAATTGTAAAATCTGGTCCAGGAAAAGTTGGAATTTTTTCTACAGAATTTTTGTTGCCTTCAAATTCTTATCAAGGAAAATATTTTGTAAGATATTTCATTTTCCAAAATGGTGAATTTATATCTTATGCAGAAAATAAGATTGATTTAAAGCAAGCAGGTTTTAGCAGGGCAATATGGCTTACAGCAACAAATTTTCCGTTGCTTTATGGAATTCTTGCGGTAATCTTATCAGGTTCATTAGGATGGTTAATTTCAACTATCTTTAGACGTCTTAAAATATCTTAGGAGAAACATATGTTCAAAGACACACTTTTAGAAGGAAAAAGAATTTTAGTAACTGGTGGTGGTTCTGGCTTAGGAAAAGAAATGGCTAGTGAATATGCTAAACTTGGTGCGGAAGTATATATTTGCGGAAGAAGAAAATCTGTACTTGATGATACAGTTAAGGAAATAACTGATGCAGGAGGAAAAGCTAAGGCACATCCTTGTGATATCAGGGTTTCAGAAGCTATAAACGACATGATTGATGAGATTTGGGCCGATGGTGGTGCACTTACTGGTTTAGTAAATAATGCTGCAGGAAATTTTATTTCGCCCACAAAAGATCTTACTCCTAAGGGATTTGAGGCAATTTCTAATATTGTTTTTAGAGGTTCTTTTTACATAACTCATGCTTGCGGTACACGCTGGATCAAAGAAGATATTAAGGGTTCAGTTATATCAATTTTAACAACCTGGATTTGGAATGGAGGTCCTTTTACTGTTCCTTCAGCAATGTCAAAAGCAGGGGTAAATATTATGACAAAATCACTTGCAGCTGAATGGGGTAAATATGGAATAAGATTAAATGCAATAGCGCCTGGTCCATTTCCAACAAAGGGGGCTTGGGAGAGATTAAGTCCTGGTCAAGATGCAGACGATAGTGCCACTAGTTCAGGTAACCCGATGGGTAGAAACGGAGAAATGCAAGAATTAAGAAACTTAGCTACATTTTTAATGGCTGATGGTTGTGATTATTTAACTGGACAAACTATTGCTATCGATGGCGCAATTCACCTTGCATCGGGAGGAAATTTTTATCAAAGTTTAGATAGACTCAGTGATGATGACTGGGATGGAGTAAGGGATATGATTAGGTCTTCAAATGATGCAGATAAAGCTAAGAGATCTGTCTAATTAACTAACCGATATAATTAATACAACTAACAAGAGAACTAATTGGATTACATTTATTGAAACACTTATAGTATGAAGTGATAAAAAACTTTTTTTTGCTGCTTCTTCACCATCTAACATAAGATCTCTACTATTATTTATTTTTGGCACTAGTATAAATCTTGAAATACCAGCCAAAACTGCAACAACCATTAGAGTTAATGATTTTAATAATTCACCTGATAGGTAAAAAGCTAATGCACCTGCTAGACTAAGAATCAGCCCCCAAAAAAAATATTTTGGAAACAAGACTCTTAGTAATTTACCAGCATTATCAGGTCCGAGTGTGCTATGGACATTCCTCGCAATTGATAAACTGAAAAACAACATAATGAAAAAGACACCTGATGTTATTATATTAGCTAATGTGATCATTAAATATATATGACAATTACGGTCCTTATTTTCAATAACCTAATACGCATGCGGTAATTCGCCCCACTTTGTTGTATATCTAGGTGACAGATGATGTGTTCTTGACTGCCAATCACCGTCCTTCTTTAAACCTGCTGCGGCATAAAAAATTGTCCCAGGTCCAAATTTTCTATTTATTCCATCGACCGCACTCATCCTAGAATCTGATCTTTGATAATCATATCTTTCAAATAAATTTCTTTGGTGAACATTATCCGGCACTAAATCAACCAGCATTACTCCTCCTTTATGATATAAATAACCTTCTTTATAAATCTGCGATAAATTTTTTTTCACTATATTAAGAATATATCCAGTATCACTACAAGGGTTATTAAATCCTGACATAATACCGGCACTGTATTGTTTATTTTTTTTAGAAAAACTATTGGTTCTTAGAAAAGTATAAACCGTTTGAGCTCTGCTACTTTGTGAGCGCATCTTTTCACATGCTCTGACTGCATAAAGTGATATAGCTTGTTCTAAATCAGTTAAATTATTGATAGGGTTTCCAAAGCTTCTAGAGACCATTATATTTTTGCGTGGCTGTATTTGATCAATATCTAAACAAGATACACCTCTCAATTCATAAACAATTCTTTCTAAAACTACGCCCAAATATTTACGAATTTTTTGAGGCGATGCATTTCGTAACTGCAAAGCATTGCCTATACCTATGAGCCTTAACTTAGCCCCCCATCTCTTTGATATACCCCAAATATTCTCGACCTGAATATTTTCAAGCGTTTCAATCTGGGTTGATGGGGAGCTCAGATCATAAATATGTTCAATTTTTGATTTTTTTGCTAAAGAATTAGCTATCTTAGCCAATGTCTTTGTTGGCCCCAACCCAACTGAAACTGGAATACCAGTCCACTGAAAAATACTATTTTTAATAGTTCTCAAATATTCATAATAATTTCTTCTATTAGAATATTTGAATTTTACAAATGCTTCATCAATTGAATAAACTTCAACATCTGGACTAAATATTTTTAAAGAATTCATTACTCTTTCTGACATGTCACCATAAAGTTGATAATTCGAAGAGTATATCTGAACACCCTTCTGTAATAATGTATGCTGGTAATGGTGGAATGGTGCGCCCATTGGAATTCCTAGAGCTTTTACTTCATTTGACCTAGCAATTATGCACCCATCATTATTTGATAATACAACAATTGGTTGATTTATTAAAAATGGATTAAAAACGCGTTCACATGAAACATAAAAATTATTACAGTCCACCAAAGCAAAAATATTTTTATCGTTAGACTTTGTGGATGACATTAGTCACAACACCCCAAATCTTCACATCATTATTCTCGTTTAACTCTATCGAACGAAATTTTTTATTTTCTGGAACCAGAAAAGTTTTTGATCCCTTTTTTTGTAGACGCTTCACTGTTAATTGTCCGTCAACAGCTGCAATCACAACCTTTCCTTTTCGTGGTTCAAGACTACGATCAACAACAAGAATGTCTCCATCATGTATACCTGCCCCAAGCATAGAATCCCCAGATGCCTTTACAAAAAATGTTGCTGTAGGATGTTTCACCAGATGTGTATTTAAGTCTAGTTTACCCTCCATATGATCATCAGCAGGCGAAGGAAACCCTGCTGGAACCTTGCTGCTATATAACGGAAGAGATATATTGCTGTTGTTAATAAAGTTCATAACACTATCGATTTTACTAATAGGAATACGTATTGGTTTGGTTTTTTCTCCAAATTTGCCTTGTCCCTTAGGCCTGCCTGCTCCAGTTCTTATTCCTCCTCTTGGCAATACCGCTCCTATCTTCTTATAAATAACTAAATTATTTTGAATAATGTACACTATTCAAATAATTATTCAATAAAAAAATACTAATAAGCTTAGGGCTTAATGCAAACTTTTCCTATAACCGTCCTGTTCCTTAATTCATTTAAGGCATCAATCGCACTATCAAGGGAATATGTTTTATGTATATGAGGATTTAATTTTCCTCGGGAAGCTAATTCATCGATTGCTTCTAAATTTTTCTTGCCCATTTCTGGATCTCTTCTTCCATATTCGCCGCCTCTTACCCCAACGACAGAGAAACCCTTTATAAGAGGCATGTTCGCGCCAATGCTTGGAATTCGTCCAGAAGTAAATCCAATAACTAATAAACGACCATTCCAAGCAATGCATCGAACAGACTCATCAAATACATCACCTCCAACAGGGTCATAAACGATATCTGCACCATTACTAGGTGTAAGTTCTTTGACTTTGTCCTTAAATCCACTATCCGGTAAGACATGGTGGGCTCCATAAGAAGATAAGAATTCACGTTTACTGGAAGATGCAGATGTAGCTATAACTTTTGCCCCATAATGTATTCCAAGATCGACAGCAGCCAAGCCAACACCACCTGCAGCCCCATGCACCAAAAGACTTTCCCCGCTTTCTATATTTCCTCTACAAACAAGAGCAACATAAGCAGTGAGATAGGCAACAGTGAAAGATGCTGCTTGTTCCCAATCTAAAGCATTGGGCTTCAGTCTCAATAAATCTTCAGTCACAACAATTTCTTCAGCGAAAGAACCTGTTTTTCCACCGACAATAACATTATCATCAATTGAAAATGATTTTACATCATCTCCAACCTCAATAACTATACCCGATGACTCCATGCCAAGTGTGAATGGTGGTTCAGGTTTATATTGGTATAAACCTTCAGTCATTAACAAATCAGGAAAATTAACAGCCGCAGCCTTTATTTTAATACGAACTTCGTTAGATTTAAGTGTTTTTCTTTTTAGCTCAACAATTTCAACAGAAGATAAATTATTTGTCAGAGAGCTTACAATTGCAGCTTTAAACATTTTATACCGCCCTAATTCCATTTACGATAAAATTAGTACAAAATTTAACAGCAGAATTAATATCTTTGTTTGACATCCTTCCTCTAACAAATGTAAAGGCTATACCCTCAGAAACAGATTGTATAACCGAACAAAAATAATCTGGATCAACATCAGGAAGTATTCCTTCTTTTATTCCAATAATAATGTCTTCTTTTAAAGATTCTAACTCTAATGTCATCATCGGTGTTTCGACGGAAAATGCTTTAACATCATTTAAATTACTGCTCATAATCATAAAAAGCTCAGAATGATCCCTAGCAAACTCAAAAAAGGGATTGACTTGCGAATAAATAAATTCTTCTAGATTTTTTGCATTTTTTCTTCGAGGTCTTAATTCTTGGCCAATTTTAATAGCTGATTCATCTAAAGCAGCAATTAAAATTTCTTCCTTAGATTTGAAATAATTATAAAAGGTACCAGAAGCAAGGTCTGTATTCCTTATAATATCTCTAACAGTAGTCTGACTTATTCCTTTTTTTAAAAAAGTATCAATACCAGCCTTGATAATAATCGATCTATTATTTTTTTTATTCTTTTCTCTTTTATTTAATTTTTTATTTTTCTTTATCATTTTATTAATTTTAATACATTATCCGGAGGCCTGCCAATGACAGCTCTCTCATCATCATATACAATCGGTCTTTCTATTAAAATTGGGTTATCTAACATAAATTGAATGAGATCATCGTCCGTCAAATCTTCTCTTTTTAGATCATTTTCTTTATAAACCGCTTCTCCTTTTCTCAAAAGATCTCTTGGTTTAATACCTAAAATGTTAATTATTTGTCTTAAAGTTTCCTTACTTGGCACATCTTTAAGATACTCAATAATATCAACATCAATTCCATTGTCACTTAATATAGCTAAAGTTTGCCTAGATTTTGAACATCTTGGATTATGAAGAATTTTAAGTCCCATTTTTTATCTCCGTATCTATTCCTACAGCATCACTTATACTATCAAAACCGTCATTTTTTAAAAGGGCGCTTATTTCACTGTTCATTTTTTTTATAAGACCTGGCCCATGATAAACTATGCCGGTATATAACTGCACTAAACTAGCGCCATTTCTTATTTTATTATAAGCATCCTTTGCAGAACTAATTCCGCCAACACCAATTAAAGGAATTTGTCCTTTTGTATACTCATATACTCTCTTTAATTGATTGGTAGAAGCTTGGTATAATAATTCTCCAGACAAGCCTCCTTTCAAATTTTCACCAAAACCCTTAAAAGGCCTTTCAAGAGTAGTATTGGAAATTATAATTCCATCAACATTAAATTCTAAAAATATGTCACACATAACACTAAGATCATCATCATTTACATCGGGTGATATTTTTATTAACAGAGGGACTTCTGCTATTTCGTTATTTGTTTTAAGGCTTTTAATTTTTTCTAATAAATCTTTTAAATTCTTCTCTATATGTAATTCTCTTAAACCAGGTGTATTCGGGGAAGAAATATTGATAGTTATATATGAAACATGATTTGAAAAAAATTTTATCCCAGAAATATAATCATCTATAAAAATTTTACTATCTTTGTTCGCACCTATATTAACGCCAATAATACCTTCGGTTTTTTTATTCAATAGATTAGCTTTTACCTTTTCAAAGCCAATGCTATTAAATCCAAGGCTATTAATTATTGCTCTTTCTTTCTTAATTCTATGAATCCTTGGCTTTGGATTGCCTTTCTGAGGCCTAGGTGTAACAGTGCCAACTTCAACAAAACCAAATCCAAGATTAAGTATTTTACCATAAATCTCAGCATTTTTATCAAATCCTGCAGCAAGGCCTATTGGACTTGAAAAATTCAAACCAAAGATTTTTGTATTTAGTTCTTTGGGAATGAGAGTTTTATATAATGGAATAAACTTAAGAAATAAAATTGTTAATCTATGAATTACTTCAGGATCAAAAAGGAATAGGAAAGCTTTAAATAAGTTGTACATCAAGGACTATCCTAATAAATATTAAAAAAAATTGATATAAATAATAATATTAATCAACTATTTACAGAATCTCTTATATAAGGAATTAACTCACGATCAGCTGGCAAAAGATTGCAATCATATAAATCCTTAACATATAACCATTTCATATTTTGATTTTCATTTGAGGAAACTACTCCTACATGTTCTTGGCAAATATATAAAAGCAGCAAAATATTAAAATTATCATATTTGTTGAGAGAAAAAGTTAATGGAGAAAAACAAAATTTCTCTAGATTAACACCAATTTCTTCCTTAATTTCTCTGATTAAACATTTTTCAGGTGTTTCATTTTTCTCAAGCTTTCCTCCAGGAAATTCCCAAAAACCCTCCATAAACTTACCTTTGGGCCTCTCACAAATCAAAACTCTTCCATCCTGATCTACTAAAACAAGTGCGGATACAATTGTTAAATCATTTTCTGACATTTAACTTCTATAGTCAGTATTTATTCTTACATATTCTTCAGTAAGATCGCATGTCCAAAAAGAAGAAAAGCCAGTCCCTACTCCTAAATCGACATCTATTAATATTTTTTCATTTTTCATATATTTTTGTGTTTTTCTCTCAGAATATCTTCTAGCTAATTCACCATTTTTAACAACAATATTATTACCAATTTTTATTTTTAAATTTTCATGTGAGAAATTTTCTTTAGTTTTTCCAATAGCCATGATGATTCTTCCCCAATTTGGATCTGAACCCGCAATAGCTGTTTTAATAAGCGGTGAATTCGCAATAGAGGTAGCTACTTTCTTAGCTGAAGATATACTAGTTGCATTTCTAACATTAATTTGAATTAACTTAGTAGCCCCTTCGCCATCTTTAACAATCTGAATAGCAAGATCCTTCATAACATCATCAAGAGCTTCTCTAAATTTAACAAGTCGTTTATCGCCAATCTTGCTAATAGGTTTAATATTTTTATCTGCCATTGCCTGTCCAGTAGCAAAACCCAAAACTGTATCATTAGTTGATGTATCACTATCTACACTGATTGAATTAAAGCTATCTCTTACACCTAAGTTTAAAAGTGCTTGAAAGAGTTTTGGCTCTATAAGTGCATCCGTAAAAATAAAAGCAAGCATAGTTGCCATATTTGGAGCTATCATTCCTGATCCTTTTGATATTCCAACTATAGATATTTCTTCATTATCAATTTTAATTGTTTTTCCGCTTGCTTTAGGAAATGTATCGGTTGTCATGATAGCTTTTGCTGCACTTTTAAAATCTCTTTTTCTTCCAAAAAAAGAATTCTTTACAGCCTTTTTTATTTTGGCAACTGGAAGTTGTTCCCCAATAACTCCAGTAGAGCAAATATATACATCTTTTTGTCTAGAATTTATTAACTTAGAGAAATAACTAGCAATCAATCGATTATTTTCAATTCCTTTTTTTCCTGTAAAACTATTTGCTACTCCTGCATTTACAACTAGACCACTTGCATACCCATTTACTATATTTTTTTTACAGAATTGAACTGGGGCAGCAGGCATTTGTGATAATGTAAACACACCTGCAACAGATGCAGGATTATTAAATGTAATGGTTAAAATATCCTGTCTTCTTTTATATTTAGAATTAGATATAGATGTGCCAATATTTACTCCTTTTACAGAGGGTAAAGTTGGAAATTTTTTAGGAGCTAATGGCGATCTTTTTAATTTCATTTTTAACCTTATAATAAATACTAATTAATGATTTAATAAACTAAACTAAATCATAGATAAACATGATTTTTTTTGTTTAGTTGACAATCGTGAATTGAATTCCTAAATGAATAATAGTTTTATAAGAGAGTAATGTAAGAATATGGCTAGTTTAAACTCATTTCTAAATAAAATATTTGGATCAAGTAATGATCGTAACTTAAAGAAATTTAAAAAACGCTTGGAAGAAATAAATGCTCTTGAGCCTATTTATGAAAAACTTAATGATCAAGATTTAGCAGATAAAACAGTTTTTTTTAAAGAAAAATTAAAAAATGACACTTCTTTAGATGAAATTCTGAATGATGCTTTTGCTGTAGTAAGAGAGGCAAGTAAAAGAACACTTGGACAAAGACATTTTGATGTTCAAATAATTGGTGGGTTAATACTTAATGATGGAAGAATAACTGAGATGAAAACAGGTGAAGGTAAAACTTTGGTTTCAACTCTCCCAGCTTATTTAAATTCGTTAACAGGTAATGGCGTTCATATAGTTACGGTAAATGATTATCTTGCAAAAAGAGACTCTGAATGGATGGGAGAAATTTTTAAATTTCTTGGCCTTAAAGTTGGAGTAATTTATTCGGGTCAAGATGATATGGAGAAACAAGAGGCATATAGTGCTGATATAACTTATGGAACTAACAATGAATTTGGTTTTGATTATTTGAGGGATAATATGAAACATTCTACGGATCAAATGTTTCAAAAAAAACGAAATTTTGCAATCGTAGATGAAGTTGACTCAATATTAATTGATGAAGCTAGAACACCATTAATAATATCTGGAATGATTGAAGATAAATCTGATCTATATGTTAAAATCGATAGATTAATACCTAAAATTGAAGATGAAGATATTGATATTGATGAAAAATCTAAATCAATAAATCTAACCGAAAACGGGAACGAATCTTTAGATAAAATTCTTATTCAAGAGGGTTTTATTAATGAAGAATCATCAGTTTATGATATTGAAAATGTAACTCTTGTTCACCATATCAATCAAGCCTTAAAAGCGCATAAACTTTTTCATAAAGATACCGACTATCTAGTTAAAGATAATCAGGTAATAATAATAGATGAATTCACTGGCCGTATGATGGAAGGACGAAGGTTCTCTGATGGTCTTCATCAAGCATTAGAAGCAAAAGAAAAAGTAACAATCCAACCTGAGAATCAGACTTTAGCTTCAATAACCTTCCAGAACTACTTCCGTTTATATAATAAATTATCTGGTATGACCGGTACTGCTTTAACAGAAGCTGAGGAATTTATGGATATATATGGCTTGGGAGTAATATCTGTTCCGACAAATATGCCAGTAACAAGAGTTGACTCTGATGATGAAATTTACCGAACATCAGAAGAAAAATATGAAGCCATTATAAATAATGTTGTTGAATGTAATAATCGTAATCAACCAGTTCTTGTAGGTACTGTAAGTATTGAAAAATCTGAAATTTTATCCAAACTATTAAAATCTAAAAAAATTAATCACAATGTTTTAAACGCTAGATACCATGAAAAAGAAGCAGAAATTATTGCAAAAGCAGGTAAACCAGGGGCTGTAACAATTGCTACAAATATGGCAGGAAGAGGTACAGATATTCAGCTGGGAGGAAATGTAGAAGACACCACTCAGCTAACTAATGATCAAATAGATTTAAAAAAACAGGTCATTGACTCAGGGGGTCTTTTTGTTATTGGTACAGAAAGACACGAAAGCAGAAGAATAGATAATCAATTAAGAGGGAGATCCGGGAGACAAGGTGATCCGGGTGAATCTAAATTTTATCTAAGTCTAGAGGATGACTTAATGAGAATTTTTGGATCAGATAGGCTTGATAATATACTTCAAAGGCTTGGTCTAGATGATGGTGAAGCAATTGTTCATCCATGGATAAATACTGCACTCGAAAGAGCACAGAAAAAGGTTGAATCCAGAAATTTTGATATCAGAAAAAATTTATTAAAATTTGATAATGTTATGAATGATCAAAGAAAAGTAATTTTTGATCAAAGGTTGGAAATTTTAGAGCAGGAAGATCTTACAGAAACTGTAAAAGATATGCGCCAAGAAGTACTTTTTGACCTCTTAAATAATTCGATCCCTGAAAAAACTTTTGTTGATGATTGGGATGGAGATAAACTTGAAAAAGACATTAATAGAATTTTCACACTAAAACTACCAATTAAGAATTGGATGAAAGAAGATGGCGTTGATTATGAATATATTAGGGAAAGAATCTCACAAGAAGTAGAAAATGAATATGATAAAAAATCTAGGGAATTTGGAAATGATTTAATCAAAAATCTTGAAAAAACTATCGTGCTACAATCTATTGATCAAAATTGGAAGGACCACCTTGGACAACTTGAAAATCTTAGGCAAATTGTTGGTTTAAGGGGATACGGCCAAAGAGATCCCTTAAGTGAGTACAAATCAGAATCTTTTTCTTTATTTGAAGAATTGTTAGATAATTTTAGAGAAGATGTTACTAGAATATTGTTCCATATTAGAATGGCATCAAATGAAGGTCTTAGTAAAATAAATAGGGAAAATACTATTAATCAAAAAGCTCTAATAGAGCAAAACCCAGAGAACACTAATGACAGCAAGGTTAGCAAAACTGTAACAATAAGAAAAAATAATCAACAAATTGATCCAAACGACCCTTCTACATGGGGTAAAGTTGGAAGAAATGATCCTTGCCCCTGCGGATCAGGAAAAAAATATAAACACTGTCATGGCAATTAGTTATAAGTTTTTACCAATTTCTAAAAACTTATCTCTTCTTTTTTGTATTAATTCTAATTCAGTAAATTGATTTAATTCCGTAATCGTATCTTTTAAATATGATTTAACTTGAGATATAATTTGAATAGGCTCTCTATGAGCTCCACCTAGAGGCTCATCTATTATTTTATCAATAATACCCAATTTGAAAAGATCGTTAGCAGTAATTTTCATAGACTCCGCAGCATCCTTTGCTCTTTCCGAGCTTCTCCACAATATTGATGCTGAAGCCTCAGGAGATGCAACAGTGTATATAGAATGCTCAAGCATGAAAACTTTATTTGCTGCTGCTAAAGCGATAGCTCCACCAGACCCGCCTTCACCAATAATTATTGATATTACAGGTACTTTTAAAGATAGCGTACAATCAGTTGAGCGAGCAATAGCCTCTGATTGACCTCTTTCTTCAGCGCCAACACCTGGATACGCACCTGGTGTATCAACAAAGGTAATTACGGGAATATTAAATTGCTCTGCTAATCTCATTAATCTTATTGATTTTCTATAGCCCTCTGGGTGAGCCATCCCAAAGTTATGCTTGAGTCTTGTTTCGGTATCATTTCCTTTTTCATGCCCAATAAGCATAACAGATAGGTTATCAAATTTTCCTAAACCACCGATTATAGCTTTATCCTCACCAAATAATCTATCTCCCGAAAGAATAACAAAATCATCAAGCATACCTTCTGCATAGTTTGTAAAATGAGGTCTATTTGGGTGTCGAGCAACTTGTGTTTTCTCCCAGGTAGACAAATTAGAATATTTTTCTTCTAGCCAGTCCTGAGATCTCTTTTCGAGTTTTGAAATATCATCTATTGAAACATTATTATCGTCTGAGCTTAATCTGATTTCATTTAATTCACGGATCTTTCCTTCAATTTCAGATAAAGATTTCTCAAAATCTAAATAACTAACCATTTATATACCCATAGTAAAAAGGTAAATTGCAACTGAAAACACTATAAGTCAACTAAGAGATTTTCCCAAAGGATGGTTTTTTAAGACGGTCTCAACTGTCTCAGAATCTAAAATATGTGTATAAATTTCTGTAGTCGAGACATTTGAATGGCCAAGAAGTTGTTGAATAATCCTTATATCAGCACCTTTATTGAGCATATGTGTAGCAAATGCATGTCTTAACTTGTGAGGCGTTAATTGATTATTATCCAGCTCTAATTCAATGGATATTTCAGATAATACCTTGTTTACTGAATCTCTTGTAATATGACCTGATGCTCCGTGAGAAGGAAATAAGAATTCAGATGAATCAGGATTACAATCAATCCAATCTTTTATAGCTTTTTTAGTCTTCG
>Ga0208749_1000018_pt1 | contig 40212 bp, 63 predicted proteins | sample Knorr_S15_td_DCM_FD_185601 | JGI IMG/M metagenome (GOLD analysis project Ga0208749, IMG submission 185601) | Marine microbial communities from Southern Atlantic Ocean transect - Knorr_S15_td_DCM_ad_63m_LV_B (SPAdes) (version 2) | ecosystem: Environmental > Aquatic > Marine > Oceanic | place... | reverse complement strand
TAAGTGTGGAAAACGTGTGGATAATCTGTTTGGCATTGTTGTTACTTAGTGATGTAATTGTATAAGTGGGGTGTTAACGAGCAATCTGAAATCTGTCTCTATATGTGAAAAGAATGTCCAGATCTTATCTTTGTAAAATGTTGTTTTGTATAGGTAATTACGATCTCTTGTTGATAGTCTAGGTTTGTTAAATCGTTTGTTTCGATAACATTTACCATCTGAAAGAAAGAGTGTTTTCATTGTTAATTAGTGAGAGCAATTAGGGGCATAGTTTGTGTTAACGTATATACAAATATGATCCATTACAATCTACTCTATTATAACAATCTTGTGCGTTAGTTAATAAGTTATAACGGACGATTGCAGCAGGTTTATTCCAACTAGCAGGTTTAAATACATTTCCATTCTTTACATCTACAAAGCAATGTACTGAATTGTCAGTAATAACTTTGTAATACTTTCTTCCCTTACTAACTGTTACATTGTATTCAGAAGTATAACCTCTTGAATGATAATCATTTTTAACATATTCGGCAAGTTTATATACATTTTCTTCTATAACTTGTGTGTCGTTAATGTCATTAACTAGGGATGAAAGTTGTGTCATTTGATTAATAATTAGTTGGGTGAATTAGAGTCCTTTGAGTGATACTGAGTTTGCATGATCTTGTTTTAAATGTAAACAAGTGCGGTGAATTGAGAAAAGCAAACTGAAGTTAACTCCCTCCCAATCTGTCCAGTCTGATACATAATCTTCAACTGAAAAATCACCTGTGCCGTTAACACATAAGGGGCATGATTTGAAATCTAGATTATCATCAATCCAGAATATTCGTCCAAAAGAATCAGAACTATACATGTTTAATTGTCCTCCTTAATAGTTGTTTAGTGTGCGATAGGGTTTGTAAACATAAGTTTTAGGATTGTCAACCTTAATTGTATGATTGTAGGGATGATTTGGTTGACCAATTACTTCAACTTTAGCAGTGAATTGTCTTGGAGTTTGTGTCATAAAGTGTTTTAATTTGTTTGTTATGTTAATTATAACGTATTAATAGCGTGATGGGATCTTATCGTATGCACTTAAATTAGTGTCACAAAGTCTATTGACAATTTCATCTTCATTCTTATATGCTTTTAATTTGTCAATGATTACCTTGTATTTGTTATCAATTTGTGAGAATATTATGTCCCACTCAGTTTCATTTAATCTAGGTAATTTGTTGGCATGATTAACAACAACCTTAGCATCTAATTCACTATTAGTGGCATTAGGATTTGCTGATTGTTGATAAACAGGACGAGGATTTAGTGTTGGCACGTTGTTAGTCTCCTTAGAAGAATAGTGAGTTAATGTAACATTATCTGGTGTTATTATGACTTCCATAATTAATAACGAATATTCATAAATTTGGGATCTGGTCTAACAAATTCACTTGCATTTTGTAGTTGGTCACTAATAAAAAAGCGTGAATCATCAGAGTTGTAAATTAACACTCCAACGAGGATTAGTAGAATTACTTTCATACTGCCACCTCATAACATAGTCCTTCAAGTATAAAATAGTCACACAATTTTTGATATTGTGTTAACTCATTGTGTAGGTCACAATCTATCAAGAACTGTGCCATCTCTACTTGTAAATCTTCAGGTAAATTACCTGTATCGTAAGCATCACATAGCAATGCTAATTTCTTTGGCAATGATGATTTAGTCATGGAATCCTGGAATAAATGTTTGCATACATGTAACATTATCAACCAATTCTTTATATAAATCCTCATCATGTGTGCATTCTATTTCACATTGTAACTCTTCATCTGATAGAGAATGATAATCCTCTTTAAGAGTTAAACTAACAAATTGTACGAGATCTTTGTGATCCATACTATCAACATGTAGATCAACATATTGATCTATTAATTCATCTCTTTGCTCATTTGTTAGATCTTTCATAATACTTCCTCAACTAAATTGATCTCCCAATCTGATACAAATTCCTTAACAACTTCAAAAGAATTAATATCATTATGTGCTAATTCTCTTGCTTCATCTTCATTTTGTGCTTCAACTTCTACAACAAATGTATTAGTTTCCATGCACTCTATGTGATAAGTTTTCATGTTAATTTACCTCAAATGCTTGTGTTTGATCCCATAATTCAATGTAATTGTTTAACCAATCACGTTGATCTATGGTTAATTGTTGATAGTAACCATGTAGTAAATCATCAGCACTAAGAAACTCTAATTGCTGACTATTACACCACGATTCTAGTAAATCAGAGAGTGAAGATAGCATGATTGAATGTAAAGAATGAGAGGGGAATTGCACCCCTCATTGTTATTTAATTAACCTTGATTTTCAAGGTATGTGTCAATTAGTGCGATTAATTCATTACCAGTTTCTGCACGTGATAGTGATTCAACTAGGAAATTAAGAGCGACAGATTGTGACATTAAATGATAGCAAAGGGACGGAAATACTGGACTTACAATGTTAACTTAGACCTAAGTTCGAATTAAAGAGAATTGAATCTCACCTTGAAGGTGTAACAAATGCCAGTAAAAAAGGCAGTGGTAGCAGTGGGTTACACTGCTTCCATGCCTGAGAAGAATGGGACTGTTCCTGCTTTGCTGCTGTTATAATACCATGTGAAATCCTTTTGAAATACTCCTCCATCAGGTGTTACAGATGAAAGTAAAGCATTTAATCTAGATTTTGTAGTGACTGACTGCCATCCTCCATCAAGGATTTGGACAAAATTGTCACCAACTCTAGCAATTAGATTGCCATGTAAGTAAACACTAGCAACACGATCTTCAATTGAAACTGTTGTGTTTGCTTTAGAAAAGTTTTCTCTGTTAGCAATTGCAGAATTCATTTGAGTTTCGATTTTACGCATGTTTGAAAAATGATTGAGGTGAAAAATCGGTTGCTTTGCTTCCGATATACTTATTATAACCGATCTCCGCACATTGTCCGCATAAAGTGGACACTTTGCGGACTGTCACTAGCAGTATGCGGTTGTGTGGTGTCCTTCTGTAAATATATCATTAACTATTCTTTGTATTCTATTAATAGTCTTTGTGCCGTAATTCTTGTGAGTAGGAATAACACAATTACCAGAGGATTTGCGATACAAACTAACAACCCCAGCAGGAATAACACCTTCAAAAATGTTACGTTGATCTTCTTTGTGTAACCTAATAACTCTACCGATAGTTTGCGACATCTCCACGACATTAAGATTTCTGAGCAATAGCGTATGAGATAGTCCACTAATGTTAATACCTTCCGATAAGATTGAGTAATGAAAGATGATGAATTTTCTTGCTGTTTCACATCCCCACTCTTTAAGAGTGTTAAAGAACGTCGTGCGATTGACTTTAGTTTGGTTAACATAAGCACCGAATTTAGAAGTAATATGTAATACATCATAACCCAATTCCTTGAGTTGTGATAATAATTTAGTTTGTCCAATCATCTTGTTAAGTATACGTGAAGATGGGACACTAACTAACACTTTAGCACCATCATAGTTGTTAATACTTTTCAAGAAAGATTCAACAGTTAATGAATGATGTGCGTGTGCATTATATTTTGAAAAATGTAAATCAACAGGGAAAGATTGCACGTTAGGTGGTATAATTGATCCACACTTTATTAATTCACGTGCATCAACATCAAGTAAGATTTCACCCCAAATTGATACATTATTCATGCCTCTATCATGCTTATATGATATTTTAGGTGTAGCAGTAAAGTAATAACTACGTGATGTAATTTGCTTACATGCACTAACACTTAAGAAGAATGATTTAGCAGTGCCATTGTGTGCTTCATCATAATATATTGTGTCTATGTTAATACCAGAGTCTACAACTTTTGATAGAGAATGATAAGTTGTGAAGAGTAATTTACGGTTGGGAGTGTTATCAACCCAGTCCTTAATCTCTTCAGGTTTAGTAGAACTAAGGTGCTTAGTCCTTCCACTATGTGCATGAAACATATTCAAGTTAGGTGATACTTTATCACCCATTAATTGAATAAAATCATCACATAATTGCTGTGCTAATAGTATACGTGGTGCTACAATTACAGTTAATTCACTATTAACATCATTGATGCAATCTTGAATCATAATGTAAGTTTTACCACCACCAGTAGGGACTATTATTTGACCACAATCTGAATCTTTCATTACATTTAATGCAGATGATTGATGTGGTCTTAGTGATAGTTTCAAATAAGATTTGTGTAACTATTATTATAATACATGAAAAAACCCCACTTGTGTGGGGTTTGTAGACAGTTTGTAGAGTGGCACTACTTTGCAAATTCTCTGTTGTAAACAGTAACAACGTAGTCTCTCACTTGATTGTAAGACCATTTGATATCATTTATGAGTGCATTTACCTCATAATTGTGAATGTCAAATCTGATTTTAATATCATTGATATAATCAGAAGATTTGAGCAAAGTGGTTGGTCTCACTGGTGTTTTAACTGTCACTGTCTTAACCTCTTTTTTGATAGTGGTTTGCTTTGTAACTGGTGTTACTGTCTTAGCAGTAGTCTTACGAGTCCTTCTCTTACGAGGTGCTGCGGTTGACTTAGATGCTGCTTTAACTGGCATAGAAAATGAGTTAATGTGAGTGGTGAGCGAAAGCAAATGGCAGATGTCTGATCTAAAAGATCTCAGGGATGCCATTTGTCTTTCGCATACTCATTATAGGCACTAATGGGCAAGAATGGTCATAGTATGTGCAGGTTTATTGACTGTCACACAATTCATGTTGCTTACTGAAGATGGTCTTTGTTACATCTTCATTGATGTAATCCTCAATGAATTCTTTACACTCAGCAACAGTATTAAATGAGTTAATCTTCTCATATGTCCACAATGTATTCCCTTGAAATATCATTGGATTTAATACTTTATCTGTTACTGATATAAACTGTTTCATGCCTTCTGCATTGCCTAATGCACAACCAATACGTGCATTTACACGATAATTGTTGTTAGTTTCACCAGTATAATATGTATTATCAACAATAGTAAAAGAGGGTAATTGTTTACCCTCTATTGTTATACTATCATCAGATGTATAAACATCTTCATAATACTTTAACTCGTCATTATCTCTTTGTGAGTTAGTTATTTGAAGCATTATTCTTGTAACTCATCCAAACGATATGCAGATTCTACTTTATCTAATAGTGGGACAATATCACACAAATTATCAATTTGTGCCAACATATCTGCAATATGTTTTGATACATAAGGTTTTTCAGTCCTTGCAGAGAATGAAAGTGCATCCCTTAAATATTCTTGACTCGCTCTTAATGAGTCTTCTACTTGTTTACTTAGTGCCATAATTAGTATCCATTAATGTAATCAGCAAGTGCATCAATATATTCATCATACGTTGAATATTTATGCTTAAATTCATCAGGAACTTCTGTAATCCTGATCGGTTTATAACACTCACGAGTGCTATATCCCTTTTGATTTGCATATCTAGTGATGTAATTCTCCATCATAATTGTATTAACTCCTCAAATCTTCTTTGTGCTTCATCTGCAATTACTGGTAAATAACCTCTTTCACTATTCTGATCTAGTGCATCTAATTGATCGAAAGTGAGATTATTTTCCTTTGCATAATCTACCCATGCCTCTTCATAGCATGTTTCAAGTAGTGATTCATTCTGTATGCAACTCATTTGAAAGACCTCCAGTTGTGAAATTGACGTGGCATGTAAGGGGATGTTATTTGATAGTTATGCTTATCAGTATACATTTTTAACTGATAATTAAACTCTTCCTTAGTTATTATCATTTTGCGTTGAGTGCATCCCTTAAATGATAATACTTTAAGAAAATGTGAATCAATTGGAGTATTATCCCAATCTTTAAGAGGTAGGAAATCTACTACCATTGATCCACCTTGTGCAGTTAATTCCATAATTAAACACCTTGTGCAATTACTTTATCCCACACTTGTGAGAATTGATCGACTGAGAAGTCTCCATCATCATCTAATCTTGTGTCAACATCCAATGCTGCTGCACTTGAAAAGACTGCATTGATTAGATTCCAGTCATCTGAAGTGAGTTTGTTTTGAGTCATTTTTGCATTTAATTTGTTTGACTCTTTAATTATACTCGAAAATGACCCATATGGTGACCAAGGTGGACAGTTTGGTGACTGTCTTTGTATTGCTGCTTCTACTTGTATAAACAAATCCTCTTGATCTTCATTCCAAAGACTACCTTTAGGGCATAAATTAGCGTCACCCCTCTTCTCATACGGTTCATACATTTTAGCAACCGATAATACACCTCTTAAATATTTCAACTGTTTCAAATTGAGATCTATTTGCATTACTTATCAGGGTTAAATAATGGATAAACAAAACCTAACGACACTCTATATCCATCATTAGGTGATTCACCTCTATGAATAATACTACTATTAAATGTTATTATTCTTCCTTCCTTAAATGGTATTCTATTCTCAGTATTATCCTCGTTAAGTACTACTGTATCACCTGAATTACCATGTGCCATGTATATTGCTGATTGATAATTATCCTCGTCACTATCATCATGGTTTAATCCGTGCATACCACAATTTCCAAATTGTCCATTTAATAATACTCTAGCACAATGAGTTATATCTAATTCTTTTAATATATCGTGCATAATACACATATTAAAGTAATCAATAAACCAATATCTTTCATAACCAACTACATTCCATCTATCCTCTATTAATAAAGTATTACCTAGAAATCGTGCTTGGTTAAATGTATCATTGGGAGTATTATCGTATGTAACAGGATATGTTTTAAGATAATTACTGACACTATCTATCATCCACTGTGGAAAATAGTCATCAATAACTGTAAATCTATCCATCAATCACTCGCTCTCCATTGATGATAACTATCTCTCTTTCTCTTTGCTTCAGTTGCTTTTTGTATTATATCTTTGAGGTCATTTGTTGCATTTATTCTCTCACTAATTGATTGTTTAAGTTCATCAGCATCTAACTCAATATTTGAATACTTATCAGTTAATTCTTGCAATTTTCTTAATGCTGCTGCTGCTTCATCTGCCTCCTTCATTGTTATAAACCTCCCTTAGATAATAACATTTCAGTATCTTTTAACAGTGTTAATTTGTGGTCATTAACTGATACTTTCTCACTCAATGCTGATTTAATTGCTGATACAAACTCTCCTGGAGTTAGTAACTCTTTCTCAACATATTGATTGAGTAAATCTTTTAAACTGTTAACACAGTTGTTTACATCTTCTTGATGTAATTTGGCAGGATGTTCTACCTCTTGTATGTTTATGTTAGTCATAGTTATGCTGGCACAATGTTGGCACTAAGTGTTATTCTCTCGTTACTACCATTTGTATCAAATCCAAATGTTAAATTAGCAGGAAATGTTATAATATCTCCTTCACTCATTTTAAATGTTGCTTCAGTCATATTATATGGAGTTAATTGTTTACTATTAATCTGCATAATAGGATAATGATTAGAGGCAACACTTTTCCTGAATTTATAATAACTATGCTTCTCATCATCATAGTTAATTAAATATATTGAATGATAAATGCAGTTACTAACTTCATGTGGTGCATAAATTGCACCTTCATTTGCTAACTCTAAGTATGATTCATTCACTGCTAAATCACATTTATAGTGCATTGAGTTATCATTATGTTGATGAATTGCCTGCTTAAATGTACTAGCAACCTCTGGCAAATCGAGCAATAATTTATTACTCTCACCTATTTGTACAATATTGTGAGTGATACTCTCACGTCCTGATCTCTCTAATATATTAGTTGTACCCATCCATGATAATATCTTTTGTTTTAATTCCTCATGGTTAGGAACAGTATACTTTGAGACTGGTGTAGGAAATAAACCATAGGTCTCATTTGTTATTGCATCCTCTAGTTTATCACTTAATGGATGTGGTGTTGTGCTAGTCAATGTACTTATACTCCCAATTGGTATCGTTTTCAGTGTTAATCCAAAACCAGAAGTCTGGATTATCTAGTGATGAGCAGAATAATCTATCTATTCTTTTATGCTCTAATCTTACAATATGCTTTGAATTAAGATATTGTACCCATGTAAGTTTACTCTGGTCACTTATTGGTTTGACCCATACCTTCTGTCTTAGCATTTAATCTAGTAAGTAAGTTATCTTGATAAGGTTTAACTCTATCAACACACATTTTATAATATGTGTCATCTATCTCAAACCCAATATAATTTCTGAGCATTTCGTGGCAAATTTGGGCAGAAGTGCCACTACCCATAAAGGGATCTAAAACTAGATCACCCTCGTTACTCCATGTATGTATGTGACCACGTGCTAACTCCTCAGGCATTGTGGCAGGATGTTTATAAGCAGTCTTACTTGACTGTCCAAATCCTCCACTATTCTTTATTCTCCAGATATTTGTGCGTACTCCCCACTCTTTAATCTCTTTACTCTTCTTACCAGGATCATTTATTGATCCATCCTTCTTCCTAGTCTGTGCATTGCCCCATGACTGGTGACCTGCCCACTTATTCTTTTTATCAACTAATAGATTAACTGTCTTTGGTTTACCCTTAGACAATATAAAACAATACTCAAACTGTTGAGTATATCTGACACTCTTTGGACCTGATGCAAATGCAGTGCCAGTCTTCTCATATATCATGGTATCATGCAATCTTAAATTACATACATCCATGAAATGTAATGCCTGTCGAAATGATGATCCAGACTCACTCCCTTTAATTGTGGCATCATTTACATTCCACATAATAACACCACCAGGTTTTAACACCCTCTGTAATTGTGCTGCTACTGCATAGAATGTATTCTGATCCCATTTACTGCTATCATTATATGTACGTAAATCATCGTACGGTGGTGATGTCACCACTAAATCAACACACTCATCATCCAACTGCTGCATACCTGCAATACAATTAATATGATATGTTTTGTTGATGTCTAACAATTAACGTGCCTCTTTAATGAACTTAACCCAAGTTGAATTAGGTTTAATACTACCACTATACACCTTTATGTCCTGATAGTCAACCGTAGACATACATTTCAGTGCACTGAAGTTAGAAGAACCTGACTGATCGTTATACTCTGTCCACTTCCTGTTACTGGCATCTATGGTCAAAGTTTGCCACTTAGCAATACGATTATCTCTTACTTCAAATCTGAATACTAATGTTAACTCACACTTACTATCTAATACCTTAAGGTTACCAATACATGCAGTGCTGCCATCCTTACCACCAGAGCATTTAACTTCTATTGGTATGTCCTGACCTTCACCAACATATCTTAGATCAGATCCCTTCTCGTCTGCTCCCTTGATAGGTAGTCCAAACTCATTAATAGTATCAGTAATAGCAAGGTTAACCCAATTCTGGATGATCTTAGTACCAGACTGTGTTTGTTGCTTAGTATCACTCTCATTGTCACTGACTAACTGATGAAAGTCTTTAATAGTAACGTGCTTAAGTGGTATCTGTCTGAAATGTGTTATTAATGTATCAACCTTTGCTGGTATCTCCTGATTGAAGATTTCGATACATTGTTCTAGTGTCTTGTCTCTGAGTTTCATTTGATCTCGTGTTGATACTATTATTATAGTCTAGATCATTCCAATGTCGTATGTTACCGCTAATAATGAAACAATTCGTTACAATGAGTTGAAACATGATAAGAGACCTAATGATGGCAATCCAATTATCATACTCCTTAGTGGTGCTATCATTAAATGAACCAAGAGCATACTTCCATACTCTCCATAGTTTAATCACTGTCATCTGTGTCTGCTACTCCTCCCTTACCTAACAAATAATATAATCCTAGTCGCTGCTGTATTAGTTTCCCATAATCCTCATGCAACTCACACCCAATATAATCTCTACCTAACTCCTTTGCAGTCATAGCAGTTGTACCACTACCCATAAATGGATCTAATATAATATCACCTCTCTCACTACCTGCTAATATACATGGTTCAATTAACTCACGTGGATATGTAGCGAAGTGTGCACCCTTGTATGGTTTCTTATTTACTGTCCATACTGATCTCTTATTCTTCTTCTCATATGATTTCTCTAACCCTGAGTGAGGGGATAGACCAGTGCCAGGATTATGATACTTGCCTTTACTCCTATCTCTAGTACCCCAGTCCTTAGCATCCTCTTTAATTGCTTCATTGTTATAATAATACTGTTTACTCTTACTCAATAGAAATATGTACTCATGTGCTTTGGTACATCTATCCTTCACACTCTCAGGCATAGGATTTGGTTTATGCCATATTATATCCTGACGTAGGTACCAACCATCTGCTCTTAATGCAAATGCTAACATCCAAGGTATACCTATTAAATCTTTTGATTTATATCCTTTTAACTTATTACCTCTTACTGGTGTACTCTGTGGTAGATCTTGCCTAGTCTTAGATACTGACTGCTGTGGATAATTACCATCACTACGATAGTTATAGTATGAGTCACCAATATTCAACCATAATGTACCATCATCAGTTAATACATCTCTTACTAATCTAAATGTTTTAACTAACTCTTGTACATACTCTTCTGGACTCTGCTCCATACCTATTTGAGCATCTTCACCACCATAGTCTCTTAATCCGTAGTATGGTGGTGATGTCACGCACATCCGTGCCTTAGTGGTAAATTGTGGTAGTGTCTCTCTACAATCACCAAATAGTATTGTATCTCTCAATCTTTTGTAGGATATGTTATATCATATTCTATCACTATTTTCTTAGACTGTCTACCCACACTATTTTGTGTGTAGTATTCATTCCACTCACCACTCTCAATATCACCCATTAATTTCTTATCTAAACCTGCTAGGTTAACACAATTAGATACTGATCGTTTAACTGACTCTAGTCCATCAGGATACTCATCCTTAACAAATCCATTAAGGTCAGTAGTCTTTGCTTTCTCTAGTGCCTTATCAATATCAATACTAAATTCATCACTCATTGTTTTGTGGTATTGCTACGTGTACGATTAATAATACTGATAAACTTATCACCTGCAAAATGTCCACCTAAGCAGACATCTATCTCGTCACCATCTTTCCAATTAACATCACCATTCATTTTAGTGTGTTGCATTAGTACCGCAATCTTGTTGATTACTTCTTCAGTTAGTCTCATTATTTGTTATATCTTTAGGTAGGTCTTCATTTCCAGGATGATCTCTTATCACACCCTTATAACTCTTCTTATTATAGAAATGCTCTGCTTCAATATACATATCATCCCATTCATGGGGATATACTAATACCTTTGTCTCTCTATATCCGTGCATACTATTAGGATCTTCCCAACGGTTTGTACTAACAGTAATATACTCATCAGATATAAAATCAATTATACCCTCTTCACCACTCTTCAATCTCACCTTCTGTCCTCTTTCAAGAGACTTAAGAATGTTTCTAATCTCCAATGGAATTGCCTCCGCTAAGAATATAGGAATAGTCATAATGTTAAAGCATTATCATCATAACCAAATGCACCCTTCATAAAATAATTGAATGCCATTGAGAAGCGTTTACCAACACCCTCATGTACACCAATAGTATGATTAAGGTGTGATGGAAAACATATTACCATGCCTTCCTGAGGTAATATCTCTACTTCTCTCATATTATAGATGTTAGACTCCCTTATATCTGGTAACACAGTTTGTGTCACATATGTTGGAAACATATTAGGTATATGGAATCTAATTGTACCACTATTCTCTGGTATTTGAGTATATAATACTCCACTAAACATACTATTAGTATGACAGTGACCAGCACCACAATGACCAGGTGTGTGCATATTACACCATGATGATTGATGTATTAATTGACACCTCTCTCGTGCTATTCCTAGTGTTTCGTACACATAATAATCCAGATGTCTCTCTACTAATTCTCTAGTCTCTGGTTGTGTTGACAACCATTGTCTATCCTTAGACATCAAACCATTCTTTTCATATAATGAGTCATTACATTCAAGTACTTCATGGTCAGTGTGTCCAACTGCATCAATTATAGATTGAGGCAGTTTCTCCATATTAATATAGAGTGGTTGTGAGAATAAAGCGAGTATCTGTGGTTCATTCATGTATGTTTCATGTGCAGTGTATCAATGATGGATTCAATTAATCCTTTATCTTCTTGTGATACATCACCATAATGTTCACAAGCATCCTTCTGATAAAAGAATAGTGCTTTCTTAAGTAATTCCTTTTGATCGTGATCAAGGATAGCAGTAGATAAAAACATAGTAGACCCTTCCCCCAAATGGTCTTGTGCGGAACTATTTATTAGTATATCCAGTCTATCACTCATGTCAAGTCCAATGTGGCAACTGTCTTGGGATCAAAACCTACGATACCATGATCCATGACTGGTGGCATACCGTTCATCTCATGGTCTACAAATAATTTCTGTCTAGTCTCTGGTTTCATATACTTATACGCTAAGATATATCTACTGAATGGTGTGGTACCTATTGGTGCTCTGCCTGTGTGTGGTATCCTACCATCAAACATAACTACACGTCCTGGTTTAAGTGATACAATTTTCTTTGCATCTAAATTGTGATCGTAGAATATAGTTTCACCACCCCAGTTCTGTCTCCACTCAGCATTTAGATATACTAAGACTGTCAAGTTATCCTCTACAAAATATGGTGCATCTACATGTATACCAGGTAGATCACCATTCTTAAGTACATTAACATATGATGCATACATGTTGGCACGAGGGGGCAAATCTGGCACAGTTGCCTCAAGATAATTTAATACATCAAGATATATTTTATTATTACTTGCCTCTAGTCCTGCATTCTGATGATAGTCTGGATCCTCAACAGGACAGAAATTATATAACTGGTGTGTCCAGTACATTGTTGCCTGTGCATCACTAGGTGATCCTTCTGGGTTGACATCATCTGTCCTTGTGAATTTATATGGTAGATATACTACCTCCCAAAACATTTCAGGTGATACTAATTTGGTATCAAATACTTTAATCATGGTACATGTGTGCCCCTCTAATATTTAATGACATGACATATCTATCTTCAGTTGATAAGTTAACCTCAGTCTTATGGGACATCCATCCTGGAAAGAATAATACATCACCTGATGTTATCTCTATTGGTTGCCACTCTCTACCACTCTCATAATAATGATAGTCTAATGGTTCTTGTCTCTTATACATCCCTGTTGGATCTTTAACCAAGAACCTACCACTATTCTTTGGTACATTTAGATAGACTGCTACTGCAACCTGTATGCATTGATGATGATGCTCTGCTGTCCATGCACCTGGTGGATGTTTATTAATCCATGACTCACTTATTTGTCTCATCATGGGTTGGAAGTTATAGTCCTCCCATACTTCATCAATCCTATCATACAACCAAAGTTTAAATTCGTCAAATATCTCCCAGTTATGTGGTGGATCCTCAAGACAATGTACAACAGTTGTTATACCACCACCTTTCTCTAAGGTATCATCCTTCATTAATTTTGCTGCTGCATCTACACGCTCATCAATATGACTTCTCATACTATCGAAGTCAAAGTCCCAGTGTGCTTTATATATTTGAGGTTTTAGATGTACGGGGGATACTAACATATTCTCTATCAATAGTTTTTAAGTGTGGTATCATGTGCTGCATTGGTATGCTACATGATAGTCTCTTACCAGTTGGTTGTGCTTGATGATATGACCGTGCTGGTATGTATAACATATCACCTGGTTTTAATATAACATCAACAGCAACATCTAACTCAGAGTACTGAGATATATTATGCTCAGTGTCATCTATTATATTACTACATCTATTATTATATACCTTCCAAGGTGTCTCTCCTTCTATTTGTATAATAAAATTACTAGCAGGATCCTCATGTATATTAAATGATCTATGCTCTTCTAACCCTGCATATAAATGTAATGCACATTTACCTGTAAAATATTTCTCAACCTGTGATAATATATCTTGCTTCTGCTGATTAAATAGATCAAAATTATCTATTATACATGTGTGACCATCACCAAATGCTCCCATTATATCATGTATGCTAGGTGTAGGTCTAGACCAACATCTCTCATACATTGGTAAACGTATGAAGTCACCATTATCTTTATCAATTAACTTGATATCAAATAACTCTGGTGAGTTCATACATTGTTCTAACTCATCCCATGTAGCAAATTGATGTGGATCCTCAACTACACCTTCAAAGTGTTGAGGTGTATCATCAATGAACCACTGTTTCGTTGCCGATATCTTCGTAAGTAGTGGGGTCAAATATGTCATGTTTATCATTAAGAGGTATCACATTGAAATTACATGTCACACGGTATTTACATTTACCTGTTGGTGTAGATGAAGCATGGTATTGATTACCTGGAAATAATACTAATTTATTTGCTTCTGGTTCAACTAAACGATCCACAGTATACTCTTTGTTTAGCATCATATTCTTACCATGCATCCATCTCTCATCAACACTCCCAAAATTAGGATCATCAAACTGTTCAAATAGATGTGTGGATCCTGTAGCATCTTCAAAATAGAATAAACCAGTAGTATGTGGCATCTCATGGTCAGTGTGTGCTGCATTATGATGATCCTTACCATTATTAACAAGTAATGATAGTCTCACCCTCATCATCTCAACAGGGAATGGAAACTGATCCTTAACATGATCTATTAATGCATTAAAATGATGACACCAAGGACTCTCTTGACCATCCTGATCTAATAATACATGTGTGAATCCTATCGTTGCCTCCTCATCAGGGCAATCCATTAATGCTACATCACCAAATATAAAATTATCACCTGGTGGATAACTAACATCAGTTGATATAAAATACCAAGGAAATCCATTCATCCCTGATACCATCTTCTGTAGTCTAGAGAGATAGGCGGGTGTTAATAGGTTGTTGCGTTGGATAAACCTGGTCATCACGTAAAAAATCAGAGAATGCGTGTATATTAAATGACAATGATATTCTATCATCATCACTACTACTAGGATCAACACTATGTGCTAACCATGCTGGAAATATTGCTAACTTGTTTTCTTTAGGAGTAACCATATGCTCATCACCATTAGCAGGGTTCTCCCATCTATCTAAATTCTGGTTAACCATACCTGCTTCCTTAAGATTCTGCTCATGTAGATCTCTTATGATTCTAAGATCACCACAGCAACACTGTGGTACCTTGGCATAAAAAACTCCAGACAATAATGAACCTGGATGTGTGTGAGTATAGTTGAAATGTTTCTTATTATTAATATTGATCCACATGTTAGATAAATGCAGAGAATATGCATTAAACCCCCAATCATCCATACTAGCGTATGCTTCTTGGATTATTCTATCATGTAATTCTTTTAATGGTGTGGTTAAAAGGAATGGTACCCTGAAATCACTAGACTGCCATCCACCACCACCATTTGATGCTCTCCTGCCTTCAGGATCTTCCTGCTTGACATGATAACAGAAGTCAACAAGAGGTTGTAGATCTACTCCACAATCCTCTTCCTCCCATAATGGTGTTGGAAATAAATCAGTCCGCTTCGCCATCTACCTCAGCAACCTCAGGTTCATCATCTGTAAATTCAAAGTCCCTTTCAGTGCAATTAGGATCAACATGCTTCTTATATAATGCTAGTGCTTCAACTGCACCAGATAATTTATTAAGAAGATCCTTCTTAGTCTGCAACTCTTGTAGTGATATCTTAGTGATAGTACTAGTATAGTGCATATTATCTAATGCTTGTTGGAGTTTAATATACTCCTCCTTAGCAGTAGCATGTTGTTGTAGGAAGTTCATTACCAACTGATCGAAAGTAATAAGACCTTCAACCTCAGGAATTGATGCTTTCTCCTCTTCAGTTGGTATACCTGCCTCTTTCGCCAGATCTACTTCTAATACGTCTTCAGACATTTAATTAAACCTCTCGTTGTTTTTATTTAGTTTAAGTACCTGTGCCTGATATTCTATCCTATCTTTCAAGGTAGTTGTCTCAGTAAACTTATTGTACCTATTGTAGTCCATGATCTTATTATTATCAAGGTCATGCTGGTTGGCATCCTCAATTATAACATCATATGCTCCTCTTTGCAACAGTTTCCTGCTCATGGGGATCCACTGACAAAATGGAGTACCTGCCTTAATCAAATACTCACCACTATCTAGTGCATGCCAGAATAATTGCAAATTCACCTCATATGTAACTTGAGGATCCACTATACCTGTTGGTATACTATATCTATCCTCATCATAATATGGCAATGGTATTTGTATGAAGATCAAGTCAGGATGTGCCATGACTCTCCAAGGTAACTCCAGTTTGATAGTCTGTTTCATTACAGGTCTACCAGGTGTTACCAAGTCTCTCATACCTCTGGTCTGCTCCTCTATATGTCCTTTAACATATGATGGACCTCCCACATCAAATTGTAACTGTGATATCCATTCAAAGGTATCACCCTCACCATCCATATGTATGAGTATATCTGCTGGACATTGCAGTACCCATCCTGTATCCATTAACTGAGTTAATGCAGGGCATGTAACAGCATGATTCCACATACCATCCAGACCATCCTCTCTACCATTTAATAGGGCACTCTGGTGCTCCCACAACCTCTTCAGTTTAGTGGCAGGGCACTTAGTAGTCCTATTACCCTCTTGCTTGAGAGCATCCCTTCTCCACTTCCTCTCTATCTTACTAGCAGGTATCCAAGGATATAAATCTGCAACACCAGGATGTGTAGAATAGAATCTAACCCAAGGTTTTTTCTTCTTGAATGGATTCCACATTATTCAAATCTCTCCTTATTCTTATTCATTGCTAATACCTGAGCATGGTTATCAATTCTCTCATTTAATGTAGATGACTCAAGAAATTGTTTCTTGCGTTGGTAATCCATTATCTCATTATTCTCTTGATCCTCTTGATTTGCTGTCTCAATAATTACATCCCATCCTTGCATACTAACAAAATCTCTGTGCATTGGTATCCATTGACATAGTGGTGTACCTGCTTCCATTAAATACTCACCCTTCTCTATTTTATGCCAGAATAATTGTAAGTTAATCTCATAAGAATACTTTGGATCCACTATACCTGTTGGTACACTAAATCTATCCTCCTTATGATATGCAATAGGCATCTGTAAGAATACTACATCAGGATGTGCTTGCACCCTCCAAGGTAATTCTAATTTAATAGTCCAGTCTAATGATTTACTCTGGAATGTCTCACGTACTCCTGTAGTCTGCTCTGGTGGATGTGCTTTAACGAAAGCATCAATACTACTGAATAGTGTCTGTGATCTCCACTCAAAGTTATCTCCATCACCATGAGTCTGTATTAATACATCAGCAGGTAATGGTAGAATATATCCACTATCCATAATACTACTCATAGCAGGACATGTAACAGCATGTGTGAATCCCTCAGGAGTCTCCATGCGTCTACCATGCATCTCCTCAGTTAATCTATGCCACATCCTTTGTGCTTTAAGTGCAGGACATTTCTTCTCCTCTCTATTCCTTCCACCTTGCTCCCTAAGAGCATTCATTCTCCAAGGTCTCTTAAGTTGTTTAGCAGGGAACCATGGTGATAATTCTGCTACTCCTCTATCCACTGAGTACCATCTTACCCAAGGTTTTTTCTTCTTAAACCACATGTATGTTATCCCTCAAGTATTGGTAATGTGTTGGTTGAGTTAGTATCCATTTCTCCATCATTTCTCTCTCTTGTTGATACATTCCGTGCATCTCATCAATTATATCATCCCTATCAGGGGATGATTTCTCCTTGAATAGATGTGGACTAATAGGTTGTATATTCATACCAGCAGCAATGTAACATACGCCAGCACCTATCACCTCTATATTATACATATCTTGCTCTAAATGGTCAATAAAGGTAATGTAATCATTCAATGACATTATAGTTGATTTTGGATTAGAACACAAGGGGATATCAAATTCAATAGTCTCAGTACAGTCTACCCAGTATGGTGTATCTTGTCGTGATGATAGAGCATAGTGCATTGCTATAAAGTTTTTCATAGACTCTATGATTTTATCAGCAGCAAAATTATACTGGTCTCTCTCAAACTTAGTTGCTAATCCCTTACGTTGTGATAGTATTTCAGACAGTACTAATATATTAGCATGTGTAGTCATTAAACCAGTAGACTCTAATGGTTCTAAGAATCCATATGCTAAACCAATACCAATAACATTCTTAACCCATGCTTGCTTATGTTTACCATGCTTTATCTTTATGGGCATCAACTGGCATTCCTGGGCAATTTCAGGACTATATGTATCACTTAATAGAGCACGATACTCTGTCTCTGCATCCTCATCAGAAATATATTTACTAGAGTAAACATAACCTGACCCTATATTATTCCATAGTGGTATATGATATGACCATCCATTATCCATAGCAACACAGTCAGTATAAGGTACCATCTGTTTCTCTTTATCAATGTATGGTATGTGTGTTGTTAATGCTCTATCATTAAACAACATTGGTGCATACGATACAAACTCACTACCCATGTGTTGCTCTAATAGTAGTGATCTAAAACCTGTGCAGTCAATGAATATGTCAGCACCAAGGGTAGCACCTTGAGTGGTACATATCTGATCTATACTACCATCAGGTCTCTTAATTACATTTAATACATCACCCTTAAGATGATGTACCCCATTAGGTACAGCAATATTATCTCTTAGATAGTTACCAAACAACTCAGCACTGAGATGATATGCAGTATCATCTGCAAAATCCCAGTTTGATCCAGGTATATCACCTATAGGTATCCTTCCGTAGTCTGCTGTGTATGTATTCTTATTATTAAATGGTGCAAACTGCTCTGGTGGATATAACTCATCACCATACTTTGCTTGCAACTCAAAGAATCTCCTTATATCATCATGGAAATCAATATTTGAATCACTATCAAACCTACCAAATGGATATTGAAACCTCTCTCCTTTTCCTTCCCGAAAATTTTTAAATGCAATAGATGTTTTATAAGTGGCATTACAATAAGGCATCCAGTCCTCATCCTTTAACCCTAATCTCTTTGTGAATCTATTAAACTGTGAGATAGTAGACTCACCCACACCTATGGTAGGTACCTTCTCTGATTCTATCAGTGCTATCTCCATCTCTGGATGCTCTTTTGATAATAATGCAGCAGTCATCCATCCACTAGTACCACCACCAACTATAACAATGGATTCAATTTGCATACATACCTCTCTTATAATATTCATACGGACTTGGTAACTTATCTAGTCCTTCCCAAGCAGGTGGATGTGGTGGTGCAGGTTCATCTAGTCCTCCAAAGTATTCAATCTCATCATGTATAACATGACAGAAAGGATTCCATCCATGACCTGCCATTACACACCACATTGCTTGCTCATCCCATGTCCAGTTACTGAATTTAGCAGACTCTGCTAGATATGTTTCTTGTACATCTCTAACTGATACTCCTGCTAAGTGAGGATATCTAATATTACATACATGCTTCCAGTAGTCACTATCATCACGTTGTGTCATAGCATAATGCAATGCAACAAAGGATGTGAATCCATCAAATGCATTGTTAGATCTATTATTAAATGTATCTCTCATAAACTGAGTGATAACAGTCCTATCCTTCATCACTCTGAGGAATAATAATAGCATCTGATGTACTGATAGTAAACCATTAGACTCAACAGGTTCAATGAACCCAGAGGATAATCCAATAGATACTACCTTACCATTCCACGGTTCCTTCTTCCTTCCACACCTATACTTCAACAGACGGAACATATTATCACTATATGCTCCTACATCTGACTCTACATTCTCTGCAAGATAATTTCTAAACTCATCTCGTGCTTTCTCTGGTGTAGTAAACTTATCAGAGAACACATAACCTGTGCCCATCCTATGAATCAATGGGACATTCCACACCCAACCATTCTCTAATGCAGTGCAGTTGGTATATGGTACCATCTGGTTCTCCATATCCTGATACCCTATCCTAGTCACCCAGGCGTGGTTGTTAGGTAAGAAGTCACTGTAATCTACCCACTCACTCTTATCTAATAGACATGTGAACCCTGTGCAATCAAAATATAAATCTGCTTCTGGTAAATTATTTGGATCAACTCTCTCAATTATATGCTCAACACCTTTAGGTTTACAGTAGTCATCTCTTAACCATGCTGAAAACTTAACAGCATCCATCTGATAACCTGAGTGTACCTTTAAATCAAACTCTGGTCTATTTACTGGCAGTTTATTCTGTTCAGCACATTCTGCTGCTATAAAGAAATCTCTAGCAAACTGTCCATACTTCCATCCATGCTTGTCTGCATTATACCACCACTGATCTGGTAGACCTACCTCTCTTGGCAATGCAAATGGATACTGCCAAGGATCATCTCCTTTCTTATGGAAATCACAGAATCTTACACTAATCTTATATGTTGCATCACACGCTGGCATCCACTCCTCATCTTTAACTCCGAGGAAATGTACCCACTTAGCAAAAAACTGCGTAGTAGATTCTCCTACTCCCACAGTCGGTGTTCTCTCGTCTTCGTAGAGAGTTATGTCCCATTCTGGATATGCTTTTACCAATGTGGCAGCAGTCATCCATCCAGCACTGCCACCTCCAACAATTACAATTTTCATAACGAAGTATTGCTCTCAGTATAATACTATGGTGGTGTCCAGTTGTCAACCCAGGGATCCCATGCGTTACGTCCCTCTAGTTGTATCTTCTTAGGATCTTGTACAAATGCTGCAATAGTAGATGGTTTAGTTGTACCTGCCTTAACAGCAGCAATGTGATCCTTCCACTCAGTAGTGCCATTAATAGCATCTCTATACTGCATATCTAATTGATCACCTACATTACCGTAAGCAATAATTCTTTCGACAGTTGCGTCATCTCTTAAATCTTCATTATCTGCACGATGAACACATACGCCATTGATCATGCTATGTTCATATGTAGTGTCATCTGGTACCTCTACCCACCTATGGTTAGCATCAGCACCTTCATAGATTTCAAATTTGTCTGCGACATCGACAATATCAGTAAGAGCACCTGAAAACTTGTCAACAATAGCCCATTTAGCCATGATAGTAATTTAACTCCTGTGTTATTTATACGTTAACCGTAGTACTCAAAAACTACGACCACACCTTCACGACCTCTTGCTCCTCTTGAGAAGAACTGAGATCCATTTCCACCTGCACCCCACGCACAGTGAGATTGGTGTCTATGTGCATAATCTCCTTGCTGGTGAGATGCTGGTTGAGATCCTCCAAAGTATGATCTACCACCTGAGTGGGAACCATACGTTGACCAGTCTCCATATCCATTACCTCCACCTCCATATACATTGAGGTTACCACCAGATCCATTACCACCTATTCCACCTGCTCTACCCTGTCTACAGTTTGCACCGTATCCACCTCCAGCAGAGCAATAGTTACCAAAACTGGTACCATTTCCGTTACCGCCACATCCTGAATAGTTTGTACCACCACCTGGATTACCTACAGTAACTGATACAGACGATATATTACTTACATCAAGGACTCGCTGAGAGAATCCTCCTGATCCTCCTGACTCACCATACCCTGATCCCCCGCCACCAGCACCTACTACTTGTACCTGAATGGATCCAACACCGTTAGGTTTGTTCCATGTGCCGTTAGATGTCCAGACTTGCATAGATCTGAAACCAGCACCACCTCCACCTGATTGTATTTCACTAGACCAGACTAGATTGGTTCCGTTGGTGCTTAAGAATTTACCAGACTGACCAGAAAATGACGGTATATTATATGGAGATGACCCCGATATATTACCGTTAATGTTTATATTTTGTACTCGTAAGGTTCCATTGCAGGTAATCGATCCACTAGAGAGAGTAAATCCTCCAAGACCAGATATATCTGTGCAACCCGATACTTTAAGAACGCTCATCCGAAGAACTCCTGAACAACGACAACACCTTCACGACCTCTGGCACCACGACAACCGTGTCTAGCACCATTACCTCCAGCACCCCATGCAGCATGAGACTGGTGTCTGTGTGCATAGTCACATTGCTGGTGACTTGATGGTTGTGAACCACCCATGAAAGATGTACCACCTTGGTGACATCCCCATGACCAATAAGATCCATGACCAGAACCACCACCTCCGTAGACGTTTAGGTTACCACCTGAACCATTTCCTCCAATACCACCTGCCCTTCCTTGGCGACAGTTGGCACCGTATCCTCCAGAAGCACTGCAATAACTACCGAATGATGAAGAGTTTCCGTTTCCACCACATCCTGAGTAACTAGTACCACCTCCTGGGTTTCCTATTGTAACTGATACAGACGATACGTTAGAGACATCTATAACTCTCTCTGACATACCACCAGATCCACCTGATTCATTATAACCAGATCCTCCTCCACCACCACCTACAACGGTGACAATGATAGATCCGACCTGTGCAGGTTTATTCCAAGTACCATTTGATGTCCAGACTTGCATGGATTTTATTCCAGATCCAGCAGAGACTGACGACCAAGCAAATCCACTACCAGTAGATCTCAGTGCTTTTCCTTCATTACCCCCTTGAGCAGGGACAATGTATGTGGATCCTCCTGTAATGGTGCCATTAATAGTAATATCCGAGACCGATAGAGTCGTGGTCGCTGTGATTGTACCACCAGCGAGCATGAATCCATTGTTCCCAGTTAAATCTTTAATAGCAGATACTTTAAGTTTTGACATAGGTCAATTAATCCTGTTTTATTTATCCGTAGAATTCATGTACTACGACCACACCCTCACGTCCTCTAGCACCACGACCTCCATGCTGGGCACCATTACCACCTGCACCCCAAGCACAATGTGATTGATGTCTGTGGGCATAGTTACCTTGTTGGTGACTTGCTGGTTGTGATCCACCCCAGTAGGAAGACCCACATGAGTGAGAACCATACATGTAGTGAGATCCGTGACCTTCACCACCACCACCATAAACATTTAACGATCCACCTGAACCGTTACCTCCGATACCTCCTGCACGTCCTTGACGACAGTTAGCACCGTATCCACCTGATGCTGAACAATAGGATCCAAAGGAAGATCCGTTACCGTTTCCTCCACATCCTGAATAGTTTGTACCACCACCTGGGTTTCCAACTGTTACTGATACAGATCCAACATTAGTTACATCAACTTGTCTTTGAGCAGTTCCACCTGAACCACCTCCCTCTGCATATCCTGATCCTCCTCCACCTGCACCTGTTACTGTTACCATTATAGTACCAACACCAGATGGTTTATACCACGTACCATTAGAAGTCCAGACCTGCATAGATCTGATTCCTGATGCAACTGAAATACTACCCCATGTTAGAGCAGATCCATTGTTAGAGATATATTGGTCGGTATTACCTGAAGGGTTTGGAAGTACATATCCTGAAGATCCAGCGATGGTACCACTAATATCAATATCAGTTACAGTTAAACTACCGTTCGCTGTGATACCCCCTGACGAGAAAGTGAAACCACCAACTCCTCCTAAATCTTTAATAGCTCCCAGATTTAACTGTGCCATGTTGTTATCTAACCTCCAAAGTATTTATAATATTAATCAGGATAGTAGTGTATAATTCTATCCCTAATATAATTTAATGCTGATGCTTCTCCCTTGGGATTTACATTAGTACCAGTGCCATACGTACCCTCTGGCAATTCATCAACAGCAGTAGCAAATTGATCAATAGTCTGTTGTCCAGATATGACCTTTGCTATCTCATCACCAATCTTCTTAGCATGAGCATTTAGGTGAGCACCTGCTTGGTTGGTCTCCCACTGTTTAGCAAACGTGACATAATTCTCGTAAGTCATCTTACCCAAATCTCCGCACGTATTGTCCTGTTGACACCAGTATAGTTCTGACAACAGTATATATGGTCACCTGCTGAGGTACCACTACGTTGTAATCCTATACCAGATATAACATCATTAGATCCAGGACCACCCTCGTTATTCCAACCAAATCCCCATCTAGTATTAGTAGAGTGTCCACCAAATGTATAGTAGAAACCATACCACTGATGACCACCTTGTGATGAGAATCCAGATCCTTGCCACATATTCTGACCACGTGGGTTACCACTGATCTGATACTGTGACTGTAACCTTGCCCTCATTGTCATATTAATATTTGATTGATACCAACTCCAACCACCACCATATCCTGATGCTTGGCCACCGTTATTAAGGTCAGGGAAAATTGCTAATACATCTGAACATGAGTAATAGTTATAGGTATGATACTTAGCATCATTATCACTCCGAGACATATCTGTCTCCCTATATGTATTAGTAGATGTCCAATAGTTAGAATCAAATGGGAATCTACTACCTCGTGTACACTTCCATGCAAGCATCCACCCACCACCAGCAAAACTACTAGATGGTGCACAATATATCTGTGTTGTACCTACACTAGGTAAATTAATCCAATATTGACCTTCTGCACTCTGTCCCGAATCTCTTATCTGTGTTGCTCTAGTAGCAGGATTACTTGAGGTTGTGCCTATGGGAACACCACCGCCTCCTCCACCGCCACCAGCACCAGATCCCATACCACCGACTCCAGCAGTAAGAGGATTTGATCTACCTGACATTCCAAACTTAGTACCCACTATTCACCTCCTACTTATCATAGTTACCACCCGACCCGAGTACTATCATACTCTGTGGTGGGTTAGTACCTGGATTTGGTGACTTATCTATAATTGCGAATGATACTACACAATACTTACTACTATGACTAGGTTGTGATGCTCCTGCCCATTGTATATCATGAGTAACACCATCTATCTGGAATGTAGTAGGTATTCCAGTACCACCTTGGTCTTCTATTACTACAGTGAATCCTAGTCCTAAACCTTCACCAGTAGGTACATTGGTTAGGTTAAGTGTAAAGTTACCACCACCTTCTTTTGTTATCCAAATAGTATTATTGTTATTCCAGTTATGAGTTACACCACCAGTAGTATTATAATATGTTATTGCTTCCTTAGTCTCTGCGAAATGTAATGACCCAGTTATCTTGGCATCTACGGTCATAACGTCAGCAACTTCAATTGACATCTGGTCATCACCACCAATGATGTTCCATGATGCTCCATTCTCAATCGTTACTGTATATCCGTTTGCAATAGTTATTGGACCTGCACTAAAACCGTTAGTAAATTCTACACCACCGTTAGCAACTGGACCTATAGTTAAATTCTCTGCTATCTGATTACCATTAGTCCTGATTATACTATTCTCACCAACTGAAGGACCACCTCCACCTACGTCTGTCCAACCTGGAACACCTTGAGCAGCATCTTGTTTATAGATCTGTGCCATGTCCTCGGTACTATTGTACACGAGAGTACCATAGGCAGGTGTGCCTAAAGCATTAACTTGAGTCTGGTTTCTGTTGGGTAGATTGATTTGCTCTGTAACCTGCAATGCCTCGATTATGGCACGAGTTGTGGCATCAATCTGATTACCAATTATTTTGGTGGACATGTTTATCCCCTACTAATACTATTTAGATAACAAGTTCACGAATTTGAATGTTGTCACCATTCTGAGGGACTGTGCCTACTGAGAAGTCAACTGCGTTAGATGACACTGTGTAGTCAGTTCCTGGTCTTTGACAAACACCATTCAAGAATACTATTACAGAATATGCTGTGTGTCCTGGAGATATAGCGAAGGTATTCGTCGTACCATCTCCTGAATACATAACTCCATTATTACCATTATTAACACCAGTTGCGAGAGTATACTTATCTGCACAACCGTATTTACCTGATACATCAATATCACCTGTAACTGTTACGTTACCTGTAATTCTCATTCTATTCAAGGCATCAGGTGCCTCACCAATACCATAATGTGTAACACCAGAGAACCTACCTGAGGTTATCGGTGCAGTATCACTTAGACCAAACTTATACCAGTTACCTGAGTCATATATCCATCCTAAAAATGTACCTGGAGTCCAATCAACGTTATATGCTAGGTCACCACTATTATATGCAGCATCTGCTGTAGTAACAGGAACTCCTGTACCATCATCCTCTGCTAGGAATGTATTCCTTAAAACAGTACCATCATCATTAGATAAGGTAAAGTTTAGTGTCTGTAAGGTATCCTGTGATGTTATCTTCTTCTGGAAGGTAACAGGACCAGAGAATACTGATTCCAATTGGTTAGATGCACCACCAATAACCGTTAGTTTATCGGTAAGCACAACTTCACTGAAGGTCTCAATAGTAGTACCTTCCTCACCCAACACGTTAAGTTGAGCAATATCTTCGTTAGTGATCTGACCTGTAACTGGGTTGATAACCTGGTTACCAACGAACAACTCACCATCACTGTTAACACCAGAGTAGTATGCAACACCTGCTGACTCCTTCAGTGACTGTGATAGTCTGACTGCTGCTGGCGTTAGTACTTCTACCTGTGTAGATGGGAATGCAGTTGAGTAGTTACCTGGACCAAATCCTAGGTATTCAAACGTGTGACCTGATGCTCTTAGAATTGAGTATCGTCTCAACTCTATAAGTTGTGACTGCACAGAGTTATCTGCGTTAAGTTTAAGAGCAATCTTACGATCCTCTGCATCACCTAATCGTGCTGTAACTGAGATACCATTCAATACGTTTGAAGTAGTATTATATCCTAAGTTATTCTCTGACTCCAATAGGAAGTACTGAGATGTCTCCTTAGTAATAGATCTTAGTGTATCCTGATTAGGAGTAGGAGAAGCACCGTCAGTAGTAGTAACAACTCCAAGAGTCTCGTTACTTGCTATAGATACGGATGCTGCTGGGTCTGCTACTGGGTTATCTCTGTCAAATGCAGGATATAGATCAACTGTTGCTTGTGAGAATGCGAAGTCATTAAAGTTAGACGTTGATGGTGCTACACTGGCATTTAATAGCGTCAGATAGTATACACCGTCAGTAACACCTCTCTCAAATACAGTCTGTGTCTCTACAGCATATATGTAATAGGTTTTACTATATGCAGGGCTATTGGTCTCACTACTTCGTGGTTGTAAGACGAAACCTGTAATAGGGACTCTAGGAACAGGGAATGCATCTTTGTCCAATACATAGCGGTACCTGTAAATCCTGTCAACCAAGTTACGTGCATCGGGCACCCTCCTAATGAATGTGGTAGGTGTGAATCCTAGGTTCTGATAGAGACTGTTTGCCTGTAGTGTAGTATAGATGGTATTCTGTGCTCCATCTACCTGTATATACCACTGGCTATTTGTGCTGTCCCACTTGATAGGTGAATCATCATCACCTGCTCTTGTACCTGTTACAGTAGTACCACTAGGATTAATATCTGCATAGTGTGTGGTAGGTTCAGACGCACCAGAAGCGATAAGGAGAACGTATAGTCTATCAGGGGTATTAACGTCATCCCTTCTAGCACCTATAGTATAACCTTGAACCTTACTTGGTGGTCGGCCTGTCTCTACAGTATAACCGTAGAGGAATAGTTTTGTTGGGTCTGCAACACTCTTCGTTTTAGTGATATCAACTGTTACCCAGTTAATAGAAATCTCTTCGACATCACTTAAAGACTTAGGTGGTATTACATGTGTAATTTGCCCTGCTTTATCTTTCGTAAATGCTGCTGCTTTAAAGCCTTTAGATCGGAGAGAAGTGTTACCAAAGTTTGAGTTCGAGTTGGTAATCGAGAGGTCTCCTCCACTGTCAGAGAAGAAATGATCTCCGAATCCGACTGCGAAGACAGAGACGACTTGGATGAAAGCATCATTTGATGCCATGATGTGTCTGTGTCGCCAACCTTTTCGGTATTTGGCAAGTCCATTGATGTGAGCACCTGATCCCGACGCTTGCGGTTCATATGCTCCAGTAGTTTGGTTGTAAAGAACGAACGCTCGGTCATCTTTCTGTAGCGATATTCCAGTAAACTGGGCGACAACCATTGACTTGAAACCTGTGGACTGACTACCGTCAGCATGCATACCATTAATACCCCATACAGATCGTAGGGAGTTGTTGAACACATATGGTGAAGCAGAGTCAACTGTATCAATCTCGACCTTGACTAGTACGTTGTTGCCCAGTGCGTTACCTGATGGCTCTGCGGACATCTGGTAAGTAAATTGGTTACCCTGTGCTGAGGTGACTAGGAATGACCCGTTATAAAGGAGAGCATCCTGATCAGTAGGACCAGTAACACCAGAGATGTTAACTGCCACACCCACAGAGAATCCGTGGTTCTTGGGGTTACCAAGTTCATCCACGGTAAATGCTGTTGCTGTTTGTCCATTTCGTATTATCTGCGATACAGCGAATTCATCAGAAATCGGACCAACGATTCTATTTTCCTCAACCCTTGCCTGCATTTGGTCTTGAGCAGGTATACCAGAGGTATCAGGAATAACTGCGTATCCTTTTGATATCTTCTGATAGTAGAGATCTAGATCTTCTACGTTAGCAAACTCAAAGCAAGTAAGTTTATGGTGTGAGAAGTTAGGTGCTATCTGTGATAGATCATCACGATAGTATACACCAGTGTTGTCACCATCAAAGAATGACATCTGCCAGAAATAACATCCACCAGTTAGTTTGAATATACCAGCAGGGACAGGTTCGTTAGCAGCAGTGATACCTAGAGATCCTTGTACTGTTGGATACGGTACATACTTAGGTACAATCTTAGTTCTTCTGAGGTCGGATCCCACAACTGAACAACCTCTGGGTACGATAACGCCACCACGAGTTGAATTGAATTTATGAAGTTCGTTAGAAGCAGAGGTGAGGTCAAAGTTACTATTCTCATTAAATGGTTGGATCTGGTTATAGTCTGCTATGCCAGGTCTGTTATCAATTACATACTCAGAAGGATAGAGGTAGATACTGAATGCGTCAAATTCGTCATTACTTAATCCAACTCTATATGAAAATCTTGCTACTTCTAGGAAAGCACGTTGCAACGTCTTAAACGGACGTAACGCAGAGTTACCTCTATTATCGTATGCATCCGATGCATCAAAGTCGTCGGGGTTGACGTATATAATACGACCAGTCCTCGACGTGATGATATTTTTAAGACGGGTTAATGCCATGAGTGGATTATCCTACTGATATATTTATTTGCTTCTTAGAAGCTTATTTTAGTCATGTTCTTCACCTCGAAGTCATCAGATTGTGTTTCAAATCCATTGACCACATAACTAAGATCTGCTGCTGAAGAATAAACAAGTAGGTTCTGACCAGGACCAACTATGATTGATGAATTCTTCTCTGAAGTATTACCCGCAATAGCATTATCATAGAAGAGGTAATCTTCTCCATTGTATATTTCTGCTTGATCTGCCTCTATACCATCAGCAGCACCAATAGTTGCTACGTTGAATGTGAGGTTAGCACCACCTCCACCACCTAACTGAGAATCATTGACAGTTAGAGTGTTTGCTGCTGCATGTCCAAATCCACCGTTAAGTAGAGTTACAGTCGCTGCACCCGATCCATCAACCACCACAGTAACTTTCGTTGTGGTTAGATCACCACTACCAGTGGTAGCATTGGGTGAGATATTGGTATAGGTACCTGCTGTCCTTGATGCATCAGCACCACCTACACTATCAAGTGATGTTGCTTTACCACTAACAACAGTTATCATTGTTCTGGTACCATTGTTTAGTGTAGGAGTATCATAGAATTGATCTCCAGAAGCAAATGCTTCAGATCCTTCACCTAGAGTAACCTTTAAGTGGCATGTAGCAGGATCAAAATGCTGCACAAATCCATAAGGACCAGCAGTAACACCACCAACATTCTCAACAGTCTGTGTAACTTCGTTAAGAGTGAAAGTATCACCACCAACTAATGCTTCACCAGTAACATCATAGATGAATACCTCAACATACGCTGGGTTTTCGTTAACAGAGGTATTGAAACCAATTCCCTGAGTCTGTCCTGTAGGTGTGCCGTCTGCGTAGACAAATAAGTTTGTCTGAGTGTCATTAGTAATCTCAATAGATGTATATGCACCTGCGGTACCTGCGGTACCTACCTTACTAACTCCAGCAGTATATTCAGTACCTGACCCATTGGTACCTTCAGCATCATCTGCTGAGAATTTAAGTGGATAGTTGTTACAACTAGCATCCACTAGGTCATATTTGTAAGTCCTACCTATATCATACTGTGGTGACTGGATATAGATATGGTCTGTTGCTGAAACACCAGTTTCACTTACAACATACTTGGTATCAATCACAGCAGCAGTATCAACTGGGAATTCAAAAGTAGCAGTAGCGTTAGATGCTGCACCAGTAAGTGATTCTCCTTCTGTCCAGAAGTTTAAAAGATATACACCATTATCTGTTAGTAGAGTAACGTTAGCACCATTATTATGGTCAACGTCAGCAGTACCGAATCTGTTACGAGATACAGTCAGGTCATTACCTGCAACAGTTGTAATCTCTAGTAACTCATTATCAATCTTGATAATACCACCAGATACAAATCCAGTAGAGTCAGCAACTGTTAGAGTAGTATCACCTGCAACATAAGTTGCACCCTCATCAATAGTTGTAGTTGTTGCAGATTCTGACCATGCATTGATTCTACTACCTGCTTTAATAGCAGCAGAGGTAGTACCAAGTTGGTTTCTGGTAATAGTTAATTGGTTGGTAGTAGTATTAATACCACTAGCATTAATAGTTGAAACCTCACCACCTATGTTAGCGTCTGATCCAATAGTAAGATACATACCATCTGCAAGACCAGTGTTACGTGAGATCTGTACCTGTGTGCCATTGGCAGCGATATCTGTATACTCAATGAATAACTGGGAAGTTCCTTGTTGTCCTCTAAACTTTGCAGTTAATCCAGATGTTGCTCCAGTTAATGTTTCACCACCCTGTAAGGTACCAGCAAGACTGTCTGCTGCGAGGTTGGTTAAACTAATTTCTTTTACTTGAGTGTATAATACAACGTCATTGGTTGGTTTAAATACATCAAGAATTTTTGCTTCAGCACCATTAGTGGTAAGAATAGTTGCACCTGGTATAGCATTAGCATCTTGGAAACCTGGATTCAGTTTCAGTTTATAAGATGTTATTGGATTACCTTGCACCAATTTATGTGTGGATGTATTAGTTCCATCTAAATGCAGCACTTGATCATAATCACGAAGTGCAGCTCGGTAAGATGCTGATCCACTACCTTGGTTACATACGTTTAAAACAGTGCTACCGCTTCGAGTAGTACTGCACTTATATAACACTGTATTTGTTGTTGCCCCTGGTTTATCAGCGGCTAATCTTCCTGCTGTCATTTGAATTTACCAACCTGATAAGAAATGTTGTTGTAGTCGTATTTGTCCACCTAACGTAGGTGCTGCGAGTGCTCCACCGAAACTAATTGCAACATCACTAATGTTATTAGTAGATAGTAGGGTTGCATCAGCGTTGGGGAATTGAATAGTAACGCTTTCGTCAATGTTACTGGCATCAAAATTGATAATACCATTGACGTTGTTAGGATTATTTAGCTTACACAATTCTAACGTTTTATTCTTTAGGAACTGTGTTTTTAACTCACTAACTAAGACGTTTACACCTGAAGTATTGAGAGGTGCAGTAGGGTCATCATCAGGGAATGCGAAAGTATAAGTCTGGTTATCTTCTATATTAGAGAGATCAAACTGTATCTTTCTACCTTCACCATCAGCAACATCCGTATCACAGAATATTGCTCCTTTATAAACCTTGTTAGTTAATGTCTGAGAAGATGCCTCACCAACTATCTTGATGTTAAGGTCAGGGAATGTAACAGTCCTGTTATTAGTTAATCCAGATGAATCAAATATAACAAAACGAGTTGGGTTATTCTCATCATCAGAAGGTGTATTAGAGAATGTGGGATTAACCATATTCTTGTTGAATACATTCTGACTTGTTATGTCATCAAGTAATGTAGATTGTGTCTGTGCTGCACCAAAGTCAGGCAACTTATAAGTATGTGCACCTGGTGACTCCCATGCGTCAGTCTCAAACTTAGCAATCTTGTCAGTAGCAGTAGATCCAGTAATCTGTAACTCAGAGTCCTTAATAAGGATAGTCTTATTAGTCAAAGTCTGGAATGTGTCATTAGCAACCAACGTTGTACTTGTATTAGTACCAACGTTAGGTAGATCGAAACGACGTGTGCCTGACTGTGTAGAAATAGTATCTACATTAAAATGTGCTCTCTTACCAGTGTTTTGGTCACCTTGTAAGTAGAACTGTGCATCAGTCTGAATTATAGATCCATTAACTGTGAAGAAACCACTACCCTGTGGTGTCATCTCTATACTAGAAGATGCAGATGCAGTATCAATCGCTCTAATTAATAGAGTACTTGATCCATCTGTATTTTCTCTTCGACTATTATAGAGAGCAGCACTACCAAATGAGAGTCCTATCTCATCAATGGCAGTCTGGTATATTCCAGTGTCTCTGTCCAGGTCAAAAGCCAGTCCTGGAGCTGCCTGTGATCCTGCACTAAGACCACGGAAAAGTTGATTTACTTTTGCTTTTCTATTAGGTATTAGCGGATCAGAGATAACAATAGGAAGAATAGCTTCACCAGTTACTAGAGCATTGGAAATTGTTTCTAACTGGGATATTCTTTTAGTTGCCACTGCGATTTAACAATTTGCTACAACTTTATTTATACGACAAAAAACCCCCTTTACTGGGGGTTTGAGTAATATGCACAATATGGGATGCTATTGACTGTGAAAAAGGTAAAACACTTATTTAACAGAGCAGTTCTTGACATATTTTTTCTTCTGCTTTACTGTTGCTATTGACAATACAAGCGAAATAATCGTCGATTAATTCTTCTTGAGGGGTTGTCAAACAGTAATCTGTTTTTAAGTGCTTCCACTCAGCTAGCTGATTTTGTGATCTAATATTGTGCATTGTTACTCCGTGAAATTGAAAGATTAACTCATGATGTAGAGAGTTTTCAGTGCATCTTGCTCCTCCTAACTTCATTACTATTTATAATATTTCGGTCCTGGAATGGGGACAATTTAATAAAAATTTATGCCTAGTAAAATCTTGGTTCATTTACTTGAACTTCAATGGTATCAAATAATCTATTGAGTGCACCTGCATATGCTCTGTATCCTGCACCAACATATACTTGACCAGCAACTACTGAAACGGTAGCAATACCCCAAAAGAGATAATAAAATCTACTCTTCACTTGTGCTCTTCTTTTCTCGGTTCTCAGACTCATTTTCCTTTATGTTTTCAACTATTCTATCATACTCTGCTGCACTGTCAACTATCGCTTTACGAAGGTCTTCGATGCTCCATTTAATTTCTTCCATTGTTTGAAAAACTTAGTGAAACTCTAGGTCCATGACTAAAAGGGTGGTGATAAACATACGCTGGTATGAATATAGCATCACCTGGTTTTAATGTATGACATACTCCAGAATCAAACTTATATGATGTTTCTCCTATTGCTTGTACAATGAAGACATCCATATCATCATTATGTCGGCCTAAGGTTGCAGAAAACTTGGAAAGACCAATATAGGTATGCATGCAATCCATACCTACATCCTCTACAACTGCTTCCCATATGGGTAATATAGACTCTGGCACATATCGGCCAGTACCTACTATGACTGGAAGGATTTTATCAGGATGTTTTTGATTAGAATAGCCCCACTGAGCATCTAATACATCCTCATCTATCTTCTCAATCACATCCTCCCATGTCACATCAGGGATGGGATAGTATTGTCTTATTAATTCTACTCCCTCCTCAGAAAGCATCCATATCACCCCCAACTCTGGCACGTATTGTACTAGGTGGTTGATATGCGGATTTGTTTACCCTAGATACAGTTGCTTGATAATCCTTATCAAATATCTCTAGTCCTTTATCGGTAAGAATGTGCTTATACATTCCATCAAAGATCTTAGGTGGCATGGTAACAACGTGTGCTCCATTCCAAAATGCTCTTGATACTTTATATACGTCACGAATAGATGCAGCAAGTATCTGTGTCTTTACATTCTGCACTCTAAACACTTCACTTATTGATCGGATAACCTCCAACCCAGCAACGCTATTGTCGTCCAACCTGCCAATAAAAGGACTGACGTACGTAGCACCTGCCTTTGCAGATAAGATAGCCTGAGCAGCATTGAATATAAGCGTAACATTTACTCTAACTCCATTGTCTGATAATACTTTACATGCTTTCAGTCCTTCTGGTGTGCATGGCACCTTAATTGTACTTACGTGAGGAAACTCACCAGAGAGTCTTTGACCCTCACCTATCATATCCTCAACAACTTCCATGCTAATGTCAGGTATACCTGCCATAGCTAATTCACGATAGACATCCTCTGGGTCTCTACCACTCTTACGAATAAGAGATGGATTGGTAGTAACACCATCAATTAAACCAGTCTCGAAACGTTCGAGAATAGTTGGGACATCAGCAGTATCTAAAAAGATCTTCATTCAGGAACTTCCTCATAATTTTCAATAAATTCTTCTACTGTAAACAGTAGTGGGTGGCATTGCTCTGCTATTAGATAGTTAGACCATTTCATCATGTCTTCCATCGAATATCCAGTTGCATCTGCTGCTTCTTGCTCAACATCTTCTACCTCTTGCATTGGTTGAGGTAACTCCTCAAACGTAAAAGGTATGCCTTGAATGTACCACATGTCAACTACATTACCATCGAGATAGCAATAACTACGTGTGATACGTCCTTTCATGTTAGAACCCTTGCGTCATTTCCCCCAATGATTGTGTCACATACGCTTGTGTTGCCACTGGATCTGGCACAAATTCATCAGGACTTGGAATATTTAGCTCAGGATTTTCTGGGTCATTAACCTCTGACGCAACTGCTGTAACTAACAATACAATATTGTCATTGGTCTTGATTTTTAGTGAATGTCCTTTTGATGCTAACTTAAAAGCAAAATCTACATTCTCGGTAAACTCTTCTTGAGTTAATGAAATAATATTCATAGGTATGTAATCATTTCCTCTGGTACTAGTCTCTTGAAGTGTTGAAGTGTTTCAGTGAACCCATCTACTCCGTCTTCACTAAACTCCCACGTCACTATCTCATCATATCCTTCATTATCCATGATCTTCACTTCTCTCTTCTTCACATCTACCCAGATATGCTCTAGGTAGGTTTCTGCGTCGCCTGTTATCTCTGCCATGTTAGATGGGTCACTGGATATAGTATACACTAGTTCAGCAGAACTGGCAAGCCAAAGATCTGTGTTGGTCCCATAGCACAACCTGCTGCTAGGTAACCAGTGTTGACCACGTATGCTCCTAAACCAGCGTTACATTGGTTAATAATAGCACCTGATGGGACAAACTCAGCAATCACACCAGTAGGACACGCAACGAATGTAGCATGGAATGCGTTCTGAGTACCTACCATGATGTCAGCGAAACTACTAGGCATTGTAGTACCAACCGATATTCTAATCTGTGTTGGTGGTGCCATGCCTGGGAAAGGTTGGTCTGCTGTAATATCTACGATAGATCCCTTAACTATAGCAAACTGTCCTGTCAAGGATGCACTCATTGGGTTGAATAGAGCAATAAACTCAAATCTACCTGCATTTAAGAAGGAAGTAATCCAGTTCGCCTGTTGAATTATCTCTCCGTCTGCCATCAACTCAATAGTATTACCTTCTATCTTGGTATTCTGTGAGTTGATCTGCATTGATTCAATAGCAGCAAGACTTGTCTTCGCTGCTTGGAACTTATACTCACCAGTGATAGAAACATCACGGTCTCCTTCAAATCTTGCTGAAGACTTCTGCTCTGTATCATCTGATAAACTACCAGATAGTTGAGGACCATGCTGTGTCCTACCCCATGTATCAGCACCCTTAGGATAAGGTATCTTATCTACTGGATAGAAACCACCTACATTTAGAGTCTCTAGCTCATTATCTCTTTTCAGTTCTACTTGCGAATTCTGTTGCTGATTCTGCACCTCTGCTGATAGTCTTCCAGACTGTACATTAGTATCAACATTCTGCATAGCACCACCAGTGGTGTCAGTGTCAGGTGTTGCGGATGATCCTTCTGACTCTGCCTGTGGTCCTTGAGAATAGTGTCCATTCCATGATCCCTCTACCTCTTGGTGCATGTTGCCCATAACTTTAAGATAGAAGTCACCCTCTACTGTTAAGGCATAGTTACCCTTGATCGTCTGACACTTATCACCAGCAACAATAGCAGTATCATTACTTGGGACATTACTATGTCTATTGCCAAACTTATCTTCAAATATACTGACACCACCAGGTCCAGTATTCATTCTCTTCTCTATACCTGGCGTTGCATCATCTATAATTCTTGTACCATTCAATGCACTATATGTCTGCATTAAGTATGGATCGATGCCAGTAAACATCTTATCCATGTAACTACCCTGCTGCTGTGATATAGGGGTACCTGCCATGTTGATGACACTACTAGTACCTTCAAAGAATTGATCTATATTATCGTATGGTGTGCCTCTAACAGCATCTTCTATATCATCACACTCAGTGGTACCCAACAGAGGGAACCACGACTTAGACTTCGGTCTCTTTATCTTCCTGTTACAACTCTTCTTAAATAATGCACCCAAGATTGCCATAAGGATCTGAATAAGACTACCCCAATCCAGTGAGGTGAAGTCAAACTCCATGATCATACTAACAGTATCACCTAATTTAGCTGCTCCTGCCATACCTTTAGCAGCACTAACAGCAGACATCACATCACCAGCAACGTCTCTTACACGATTCATTGCAGAAGTGATACCCTCTAAGATACGGTTGCTTAGACCTTTAACAGCAGAATCAATCTTACTACCAATAGTAGACGTAGCTATCTTATCTACCGCAAGGCTCGCCATTTGGTTAGCAAAGTTTGCCGTGTCACTCAGTGCCCCTCGCACCAGTCCGATCCACATTGGTGTCTTAGCACAGAATAGAGCAAAGATCTGCTCTAGGAATGCCATTAACATCTGCACCACTATAACTGGTACAAACTGAGATATGATCTTAACAAGCATCGCTACAACCTCAGCGATTAACTTCGCTAACATCTCCTTCAGAGGTGCAAGGATACCTGATATACCACTGGATAGGAAGTTCATTGTCTTACCAAGGTGCTCCCTTACCTTGTCTCCGTGCATTGGATTACCTGTGATCATAGAGGTAAATCCACCAGGTCCAGAGGACATTGCAGATGACATCTGACCTAACTCAGTCAGCATCCTCTTCATATCTTTCTCAAACCCACCACCAGCAGGACCAGCAACACCATCAGCAATACCTTGTGCTAATGTTGGTGGTTTAATAGGGTTAGTTACTGGGTTACCCTCAACTGTTGCTTCAGCAATATTAACACCAGCACCTCTTGCTTCCTCTGGTTTAGATGCCTTTGGATCAGCAGGTGCAAGACTTGTCTTAGGATATGAGTTACCGTCTCTCGCTGGTGTGTCAGCTAATGATTTCTGTTGTGCAGTAGAAGTTTTCTTCTTCTCTGCAATAGTACCGTCTGCAATGGTAGTGAATGCATCTGACTTCTGCTGTTGGAATCCTCTAAATGCTCCTAGTACACATGGTAGTTGTGCTTCTTCACCATCAAGGAAGAAACCTAACACCCATGCTCCTGGTTGTAATTCTGTTGTAGTACCTGTTGCTTTAGTTTGTGGTTGGTCACATGGTAATAGCACAGTTGCCCACGGAAGTATCTCAGTAGGTAACTCCTTTAGATACGCTTGTTCATCATTCATCCCAGTGTACCAACCTAGGATACGTACCTTAACACGTCCGATCTGTGAGGGGTCTTCGATGTCCTCGACCTCTCCTACCCACCATGTATATCCATCCCTTCCGAGATAATCAGTACGCTGTGCCATTGTAATATAGTTTTCTTTTATTTATCAAGTCTAGTGAAGAGGAATTCACCATCCTCCTCAGGTTTACCCCAACGGAATGCTCCAGTCTCCACATCATATCCAGTATCGATAGCACGATAGTCATTCTTTTTGAATCTTATCTTTGATACTAATCGTGATGGTCCCTGAATACATTCTCCATCAGTATTCCCACTCCACCATTCACCATCCCAGTGCCAGATGAAGTTACAAGTAGGGTCACCAGTAATAAGATTCCTATTTTTACTATAGATGATGTTTTCATCCATCACCTCCCATTGATATTGAATTATATTATATGGATTATCTTCTCCCTTATACTTATACCAAGACTTCACCTCTAGTACTCCATACTGAGGTTCTGTTATTCTTATATCAATCTGAGGCCACTGTGCAGGATTAGAGTATGCTTGCCTCTGATTCCTATAGTGTCCAACTACATCATTAAATTCCATTACGATACTTTTGTGCTTGATACAGCTTCTGTACTATCGGGGTGGTCTTTTAACCACTGGGCATAGTTGAATCCTGATCCAGGTGGATAGATGTACCATCCATCATCATCAAACTTACCTGACTTATCTGCTATCCTTGACTCCCTTGATGGGTAGGTAGGGTAAGGTCTCTTACCCTCTCTCATCTCTCTACCCTTTCTCTTTCTCATTTGATTACCAGTCTCGTGGTTTGGATCCCACTCTGGACATGATGTACCAAGGATCTCCCTGATCATCTCTTTGGTGTAACCATTAGGATGCATTAGTAATGATCCTCCAGTCCTTCCTGTGGTACAGGTTTCCAATCTTTACCATAATATTTCTCTAACATATTATGATGAGGAGCTCTATCGAGTTGCTCTTGTGTGAATGTGATCTTCTTAGGTGGCTCTGGTGGGAATAACTCAGTCTGTATACCATGTGCTTCCCAGAACCATTCCTCTGGATCCTCTCCTTTCATGTGTGTGAAACCATAAAAAGTCCCATCATCTCTCACATATAACATGTGATGATCATGGGGATTAAGGAGCCACATCTTACGAAGTTTATCGGTAGGTTTGTAACCTATCTCCTCCTTAGTTAACTTTTTAATCGTCATACACCAAGCACTCAGGCTCGTCTGGGTGCATTTCGCAAAATAGTTCTATTGCATTAGGATCGTGATGATCACCTGCATCTATCTCTGCTCTGTGATGCTCTGCATAAACTTCTAACTCGTGTAACTCTTCCTTGAAGTGTCTACGAGCAGCAGGATTAGTTTGAGGATCATCAACAAGATCCCTGTCCCTCTGAATATGCTGTTCTATGGTTTGCATGTTATTTACCATAAGCTGTATAGTTATTTATTAGTCTTCTGTCTTTGGTACCGAGTCCCTGACAAGATATAACCTGGATGTAAGACCTTCTCGCTTGTATATGTGAGTTAATCCAGCGATAACATAATTACCACTAAACCTCTGGTCTACCTTAAGATTCTCACCCTCCTCTATTGATGCAGGTATAATAACATTAATTAAATTACCAGCAGTTAGAGCAGAGTTACCTGGTACCTCTAAAATCAACTGAATTGACTTAAGTAAATTATACCTCGCTGCTGCATATTGTGCAACTGCCATTGTGTCGATATCAGGATTTGTACCATTATTAGGGTTAGCAGTACTAGTTTGATTCTTTAAACCAGGCAGACATCTTATCTTCATCCTAGTTGGTTGTGTCTTCTCAATATCAAAGAAGTCAGGTATCTTATATGGTGGCATCTCCTCTAAGGTATCTGCCTTTCCAAATATACCACCAAATGTTAATATCCTCGGTTCATTTACAGTACCACCTGGTGCTGGTGACATCCCACTACCTCCTTGTGCGGTTACATCATCAGCCTCAGCATCCTCCTTCTTACCAGATACAGGTACGAAACTATCCCTCTGAGTTGCTAATGATATACCAATAGCAGCAGTCTTATAGGTACCCATCCTCATATTA
>Ga0208749_1000017_pt1 | contig 41250 bp, 36 predicted proteins | sample Knorr_S15_td_DCM_FD_185601 | JGI IMG/M metagenome (GOLD analysis project Ga0208749, IMG submission 185601) | Marine microbial communities from Southern Atlantic Ocean transect - Knorr_S15_td_DCM_ad_63m_LV_B (SPAdes) (version 2) | ecosystem: Environmental > Aquatic > Marine > Oceanic | place... | reverse complement strand
ACATAATAAAGAGGATTATATTTTCAATAAAATTATTGAAAAATATCAAAATGTAGATAATTTACATATATTCAAAACATATCAAATGTATAAAATAGACAGTTTTAATAATATTGAAAAAGATCTTAAAAAATTTGACAAAATTGGTATTAAATTAGTAAGAGGTGCTTATTATTCTAAATATGATAAAGAATTATTTAAAAAAAAAGAAGATACTGATTTTATGTATAATTATACTATAAAATATCTTATTAATAATACAAATAATAAAATTTGTTTAGCAACACATAATAAAAAATCCATTAATTATTCTTTGAGTTTAATGCCAAATGATAATGTAATGTACGCACAATTACTTGGTATGGGTGATAAATTAACAGATGATTTATTAAAAAAAAATAAAAAAGTATTTAAATATATACCATATGGTAATATATTTGATATATATCCTTATTTATTAAGAAGATTATATGAGAATTTAGATATGATAAAACATATTTAAAATAATTTAGAAATAATTTAAAAAAAAATGATTTAATTTATTAAAATAAAAGTATATAATATGTCTCGTGAAGAAATTATTCAAAAAGCTGCTGAATTAGTTGCAAAAAAATATAATCATTTTAATGATATACCATTAAAATATAGATTTTTATATCAAGAATATAAACCGTTAAATGCAGGGATTAAGAGAAAATTTGAAGAAGATTAATTTTTATTCTAATTCTCTTAGTTTTTTTATATTTTCTTCATCTAATGATGAATAATAGTACCATTTTTTTACAGTACTGTCCCATTTGGCTCCATATGATTTTGCTAGATTTTTTTTTGCAAATGAAATATTTATATAATTTTTATTATTATCATTATTTAAAGATGATATATCTGATATAAATGATTTAATATCTGAACTTTCTAAATTTTTTAATTTATCTATATTTTCTTCTGAAATGTTATTATCATAATACCATGATTTTTTATTTTTATCCCATTTTGCTCCTAATTCTTTGGCATTATCTTTATTATTATAAGAAATATTAATATAATTTTTATTATTGTAAGGGCAAGATATATTACCTATTGCTAAATTTGCTAATTTATCAGCATTTTCATTACCTATTGAATGTTTATCGTCTTTATTAGTATGAGCGTTAACATGAATTAATTTTACATTAAATAAATCTTTATATATTTCATATGCTTTTTTAACTAATTCAACATTTGGGGGTTTTTTATTATTACTAGTTTTCCAATCATTTTTAGATAATTTTTCACCATAACTTGAAGCACATTTTATAACATATTCTGAATCAGTATATAAATTAATTTGTTCTCCTTTAATTATTTCTTCACTAAGAATTTCTAATGCTCTAATAAATCCTGTTAATTCAGCAATATTATTTGTGTGTTTTTTTCCTTCTATTTTTTTTGATTCATTTCGTGGATCATTTTCTGTAAAATATACACCATAACCACTTAATGCATTTGGTTTTCCATTATTAGAACAAGCACCGTCCGTATATACATTAATCATAATTAATATTATATCTTATAAATATTTTTATATAAAAATCATTTTTTTGTTTTTATTTTAAAAGTTTTCTTTTATTAACATCAGTTGGCGCCCATGAAATATATAATATATTTGTATTTGGAGGGTCTAGAACATTTACAAATAAACCATTTTTTTTGAGAGCATTATATATATATTCAACCGAATCATTTATTTTATATAATGGTTTACCAATTAAAACATATGGAATTTCAAAAAATATACATTGACCTCCATTTGAAGCAGTTTTTTTTATTTTATCATGACATTTTTTTATTATTTCATCAAAAGTTGCATTTTTAATTTTATCTTTTTTATTTTTCATTTCATATAGAGTATTTAATGATATTTGTGGTGCCATATTATTTATTATTCTAATATAAAAAAAAATAATATAAATTTACTTATATAAATCTATAGCATTTTGAATAGCAGAAATATCTGCTCCCTCAATTTGATGTACTTTTATATTGTTTTTATAAAATTGAAATGTTGGCATACATGTTATACCACAATGTAATGATGTTTCTTCATTTTCGTCAACATCTACTTTTAAAAAGAGAACTATTTCTTTTTTAATATCAGCAAGTTTTATAATTTCTGGCATGATTCTTTTACATGGACCACACCATGTTGCTGAAAAATCTACAACTACTAACATATTATTTGCATCATTTAAAATATTTAAGAAATCTGTTTTTGTTTTAATTTCAGATACTTTACCCATAATAACATTATCGACACTAAATTTAATTTCAGAATTTTTTACATTACAACATTCACATATTTTTGGTGCATCGAAGTCCGGTTGTTTTGGTTCATCGTCGTTTGTTTCATTTTCAACACATATAGTATCATTTGAATCAGATGTAGCAATGGGTGGATCACATGTAGCAACTGGTGGATCACATGTTGCAACTGGTGGATCACAAGTAGCAACAGGGGGATCATCTGCACTAACAGATTGATGAGATGTATTTACAAATGTTTGATCTATTTCTTTTGACATTATAATGAATTTTTATTTTATATATTTATATTAATTATTATTTTTATATAAATTATGAAAAATACCAATTTATAATACTATTATAGTTGAGATCGCCATTATATTTAATAACCTTACCATTTGGATTAATTTTTTGAATATGAGGAAATTCATTTATATTATATCTATCTATTTTTTTATCATAATTTATGTTTGATGGTCTCATTGTTGATGTAATAATATCACCTCTATTTTTGATTTTAGTCCATGTTGATTTAAATTTATTACAGTGAGGACAATCATCCATAGAATAATATTCTAATCTAGTAGACCGTTTATTTTTAAAAAATTCTTTTTGTTTTACTTTTTGTTTTATATTTTTTTTATTAAAAATAAAATTCTCAATAGTATTTTTATCATTATCATATATATCTGTTATTATATCTGTTGTTATATCTGTTGTTATATCTGAATTTTTCTCATTATTTTCTAAATTATTTACAGAATATTCATTATCATTATCAATATCAATATCATCATCAATATCTTCATTGTCATTATTATAATTAGTATTTAAATTTAAAAAATTAAAGTTAATATCATCTACAAATGATATATATAATGCAACACATATTAAAATTATTAAAAATCCTAATAATAATATTGTATAAATATCAGTATCAGATCTATTTGCCATAGAGTAATAATCTATATTTATTAAAGATTTTAAATTATAATAGTATTATAATAATTATTAGTAATATTATTATAATAACTTGTTAATAATAATTTAATTGGATTCTCTATATTATAATATGCAATTAAACTAAATGATGAAAATAGGTCATTATCATTTAAATAATCAATAAAATTAACAAATAAACTACAGAGAATTATAATTACCCTTTTATCTAATTTATCAAAATTAAAATTATTATTAAATATATTATTATCTTTTATTACAAAAACAGTATGATCACAATTAATTAAATTTTTTTTCAAATAATCAATATCATTAAGATTATTTACAACTACAATAGAACGATATATTAGCATATTTTTATAAACATTTTCAAAATTTGATAAAAAATTGTAATCATAATTATAATAAGTATTCATAAAATATTAATAATATAATATATACAATGATAATTATATTTAATAAAAAGTGTATAATCTTTAAATCAAAAATGTATAAGAATACTATTATATATATATAGATCAATATAACGATTAAAATGTTGGAATATATGTCTGATAATGAAAAAATTATTAAAATAGATTTAGAAATATTTAAAGCAAAATTAAAAGATTATGAATGTGATAATGATTTTCAAGTTTCAGAATCAATTATCAATAAATATAATGATTTAAAAAAAACATATAATTGTTTCAATATAAAATATGATCCAAAAAGTGTATGGGAAAAAAAGAAATATAAAACAAGAAATAATATTTTATCTAAAAACAAATTATATACTTTTACAACACAAACAAATAATAATATAAATGAAACAAATAAAAATATAATAGGACTTTTAAATAAAATAACTGATGTAAATAAAAATACTATATTAAATTCTATCGAAAAAATAATATCAGATAATAATGATATTCAAAATAAAGAATTATTTACTATTGTATTTAATTATATTGAAAAAAAATACGATAAATTATATATAACTATATTAAAATTATTTGAATATAATAATAATGATATTATTTATGATAATATTAATAATTATATATTAAATAAATTATGGTTACCCAATGAATATATTATTAATAACAATATATTAGATGATAATTTGTACAATGAATATTGTGATTATTTAAAATGGAAAAATAAACAATTGAATTATATAAAAACCTTTATTTATATAATTAATGAAAATATTGATAAATATAATGAAATATATTATCATTTATGTAACGATTTATATAATACTTTTAATGATTATATTAATAAAAATTATTTCAAATATTTATTAGATTATATACTAGAATTATTCGAAATATTATTAAATAATAATGATAATATATTTATTACTAAATTTAAAAATATAGATACATCTAAATTAGATAATTCAACAAAATTTTTAATCTATAATATTATAAAGAAATGATAAAAATTTTAATACATACATATTTAATAATATTATTATTATTAATAATATATCATGAGCATGTTGAATTAAAAAATAAATTTGAATCTGAAGGGGGATGTTTTTGTATAAAAAGAATAAAAAGATATTGTTTAGGATTATTATATCCAAAAATAATATTATTAATAATAATATTATTTACAACATTTACCGAAAATTCTTTAAAGTATTTTAGTGGCAGTAGTATAATTGTAAATACATATATGATATTATCATTTATTGCATATATAATATTAATAATATATTATACTATAATTGCAACTGATATATTTGCAAATAATATGGGATATTGTAATTGTGCTATTACAAAATTAAGTAGTATAATTTATTATTTATCTATATTTGCAATAATATTTATATTTATATTATCATTAAATACTTTTCAGTTTTTTTTCGTACATAATTATAGATAAGTAAAGTAGTAATGAATATTATAACACCTGGTTATATAGCGAATTTTATGATAAATTTATTTATATTTATATTATTAGCATGCGTATATACATATATTCAAAAATTAGAAACTGATGGTTGCGAATGTGCTTTAACAGAATTTTATCCAGCAACATTTATTAAAAGTTTTAGTATTTTTGCATTAGTGTTTTTAATATTTATAATGTTAATACCCCCTGGCACTATATTAGCCAATTACTTTGGAAAAGAAATTACTGGATTATATTTATTAGTAATTTTCATTTTTTATATTGTATTCGCAGTATGGGTATTTATAACAATGAAATATACCAGAAGATTAATTACTGAAAAATGTAAATGTTCTGAAGATTTAAGAAGAGAATTAGTATACGCTGGAACAACAATTGAAATGATATTAATTGTATTATTATTATTAACAACAATAATATTTCCTTTAATTTTATCGGGTCTATCTATATTTTTTCAAAATGCTAAAGGGGTCGTTCAAAAAGTAGAAATGAATTTAAAAAATCCGGTTAAAGGTATTAAATCTGTTCCAAAAGATTTAGGAAAAATGGCATCTCAAGTTAAAAATATGGTTGGTACAACTAGTAAAGGAATTAAATCTTTAACAAAAAAGTAAATTAAATATTTAAAGTTCTTTTATTATTTTTATTCGATTTTAAAAATTTAATATCAGCATTATCTTCAATTATTGATGTTATTTCATCATCACTAACTGATAATGTTTCAATATTATTCAAATTTTTATTATTTGTTGAAATATTTTTATGCACATCATCTATAATCGAATCTATTTCGCTAATTGAATTATTATCATCATTCATATTCATATTCATATTCATATTCATATTGTCTCTCATTGAACCACCTCCTAAATTATTAAATAATCCACTAACCATTCCAAATAATCCCGGTCCATTAACTGGATTATCATTTCTTTGATTTGAATTATTATTAGAATTATTTGGCATTACATATTCTTTTGCCGCCGCTTCTTGAAATTGTTTCATTAAATTTGGATTTGATTTTAATACATTTTGAATATCGGGCAATGGTTGTTCTTTAAACATTCTATTCGTTAAATGAAACATAAATGCACTTCCTGATAAACTAATAAATAATCTTAATTCTGGTGCCATCTTTTTACCTGTACTTTTATATTTATCATGTAATTCTTCAAATATATCATCATAATCATTTATATTATCATGAACTTGTTCTGACCATCCATCTAATTGTATTGCAAATGGATCATATCTATTATTTAAATATTCTGATCCTGTTACAAATGCCATTAGCATTTTTCTTTGAAATCGAATACTGCTATCGATTTCTTTTTCTTTTAATAATTTATTATATTCTAATCTCATTTCTTCGAGATCAGAATTTAAATTAAATTTAAATGGTATTTTATATCCACGTTGTTCCAATCTATCTAATTGATAAATTATTTCTTTCTTTTCTCTTAAACTATCAACTACTCTATTTGAATCATTCGGTCTTTTATTACTCTTTCTACTTACTACACTTGATCCTGATACGCTTTCGCTATCATCTGAACCCGATGAACCAGTATTAGATGATGCAACCGATGATTCATCATCCACAAATTTTTTTTTACTTGATTTATTTTTACTTTTTGATACACTTCCGTCTGATGATGAATCACTTAATGATGATATTGATCCCGCTGATGATGCAGATGATGAAGAAACAATATCATTACTTATTTTTTTTTTATTAAAAATTAAATCATCACCTGCTCTAAGAGTATTTTTACTAAAATTATTATTACTTGGTTTTTTAAAATCAATATTATTAAAATTACCTTTATTTAAATTAAAAATTTCATCTCTAGAATTATTAGAAAAATTCATAATATATATATTATGAATTTTTAATGTTTATATAATAATACGCAAATTATTTAATTAGTTTTCTTACAAATTATAGTTAATGATAGTTAGGTCGTTCTTTACACATGCTATTGTTACTTTTATATTTATCTCTAGTTGTATTGCATCTATAACCTTTAAAATTATTATTATTACAATCTAGTATTGTACTCATTTAATATTAGTATTTTATTAAAATAAAAGATAAAAATAATTTAATTAGTTTTCTTGCAAATTATATTTAATATTAGTTTGGTAATTCTTTACACATGTTTTTGTTAGCAAAACGCCTACTAGCATATCGACTCCGATTGATGATGGTGGGGCTCAGAGGGTAGCAATACCCGTCTGAACCACATTCGTTTGAACCCCCATCTAAACTACGAGCACAACGCCCATATGTAAGACCGCATCTTCCTTCAGGATGTCCTTTAATACACATGCGGTTCCCGCTGCACATATCTGAGCGGGGATTGATGCCAGGACATACAAGTTCTTGACACGAGTGCATACCAACAGTCCCCCCTATTGAAACCCTACGCCAGGCACACCGCCTACATGTCCGCTGGTTTTTCTGACTGCGATATTCATTTTCAGGACATACAACTTCTTGACACGAGGCTTCTCCAATAGAATTAGCAGGTGAAGTATGAGTAGGGGGACAAGGTTTACATTCATTATTATCAGTATATGTATTAGCAGGACATGCTTTGTAACACGACTTGCCACCATCTGAATTCTGCTTTGAAAAATAACCTCTAGGACATTCTAAACATTCGCGTCCATCGCGATGTAGATTAGCGGGACATACAACTTCTTCACACGAGGCTTCTCCAATAGAACCTTCTGGTGAAGTATGAGTAGGGGGACAAGGTTTACATTCCCTTCCTTTGCGATATTTATTTTCAGGACATACAACTTCTTGACACGATGCCAAACCAACAGAACCATTTGGTGAAGTATGAGTAGGGGGACAAGGTTTACATTCGCGTCCAGACTCTTCACGATATTTATTTTTATCACATTTAACTTCACGACACGAGGCTTCTCCAACAGAACCATATGGTGAAGTATAAGTAGAAGGGCAATCTTTACATTCGCGACCATCGCGATAATTATTTTCAGGACATTGAACTTTTTGACACGATGCCTCTCCAATAGAACCTTCTGGTGAAGTATGATCTGGGGAACAAGGTTTACATTCCCTTCCTTTGCGATATTGATTAACACTACATACAACTTCTTGACACGAAACTTCACCAACAGAACCCGGTAGTGAAAAATGCCCCCTGGGACACGGCAGACATCCATCTTTAAATGTGAGATAATAATTTGCCGAACATGTCGGCATCACACACGATTCCATACCAACAGAACCTTTTGGCGAACGGTGCATTTCGGGACAAGGTTTACAACTACGTCCATCGCGATATTTATTTGGCGGACATATTACATGTACACATGCTCTCTCTTCAACAGAACCCTTGGGTGAAATCATATTTTGAGGGCATGGTCTGCATGAGCGTCCATTACGATATTTATTAGCAGGACACACAACTTGTTGACACGAGGTTTCTCCAACAGAACCATGTTCTGAAGTATGACCCGCGGGACACTCTTTACAATCGCGTCCTTGACGATATCTATTTTCAGGACACACAACTTGTTGACACGAGGTTTCTCCAACAGAACCCTTGGGTGAAGTATGAGTAGATGGGCAATCTTTACATTCGCGTCCATTACGATATTTATTAACAGGACACACAACTTGTTGACACGAGGTTTCTCCAACAGAACCCTCTAGTGAAGTATGATCAGACGGACAATCTTTACATTCGCGTCCTTGGCGATATTTATTTTTGGGACAAGAATTAGTCAAAACTTCATTAACCTCATTATATATATGATAATCTTTTACATTTGAAGATCTTCTGAAACTTTTGTCAGAGTTTGGTTCACCAGTACAAAGATAACACATTGTGTTTCTTTTATATCCTTTAGGTATACGTGTATAAAATCCTTTACAATCAGGATTACTTTCACATTTTTTTTTACACAGTTGAGTACCAGTTTCACCAGAAGAACTTTTTTGTTTAACTTGAGATTTATTTCTAGCTGTATTGCATCTATAACCTTTAATTTCAGGTTGATTAAAATAAGATTCTTTTGGCATTGAAGCGTGTCTAGAACATATATTGTAATCTTTTACTTTTGAAGATCTTGTAAAACTTTTATCAGGGTTTGGTTCACCAGTACAAAGATAACACATTGTGTTTCTTTTATATCCTTTCGGTATACGTGTATAAAATCCTTTACAATCAGGATTACTTTCACATTTTTTTTTACACACTTGATTACCAGTTTCACCAGAAGAAGAAAGTTGTTTAACTTGAGATTTATTTCTAGATGTATTGCATCTATAACCTTTGAAATTATTAGAATTACAGTTAAGTATAGTACTCATTAATAATATTACTGTTTATTATAATAAATATAAAAAAAATTAACGTCCCCAACAGGGTTCGAACCTGTGACCTAACGGTTAACAGCCGTTCGCTCTAACCAACTGAGCTATGAGGACGAGGGTTTTATCCCTATATATATATATGTGTATAATTCTTATATGCTTTTTTGAGATAATGCATAAATTAATTACTATTTATTTATGCGACTTTGACTTTGATTTTGACTTTCTGACACAGTTTTGGTTATCATCCTCTACATAACCTTTTTTACAATTCCACCCGACACCATTGCATGTTGCATTCAGAGGACATGATTTACATCCTCCTTTGCAAGTATAGTACTGATTATCTAGACAGACCTCGGTAACACAATATTCCACCCCTCCCAAGCCCCCAGAGGGCACGTCTTCTAATTCTTCTTTTCTTTTTTTATATTCAGCAACACTCAAGCCAGCTTTACACGCTTGACATTCATCAGTCATTGCATGGCAACAATATCTCTGCGGCGGAGGTAGTTGTATCTCATCTTGTATATCTGTTATAGTACAATCATTAACACTATCAGATCCTATAGGCGAATAAGGTTTAAGAGAAGGACATGGATAGCATTCTCTATATTTCTTATTATAATACATACCGGCATTACAATCCGGTGGTTTTCTACACGCATCTTCGTTTAATGATCCTTCTGGAGCGTTAGGTCGTTTTTTAGGGCATTTTTTACATATGTTACCATCTTGATATCGATTTTCTTTGCATACAAAAGAGTCATAAGGTGGATCACCATTACATTTAGCACCGTAAGGGCAATGCATTAGCATATTAGTATTAATTATCTCCCCATCAGAAGTTCTAGAAACATTTGACAAAATATGATAATCTTTTACATTTGAAGATCTTCTAAAACTTTTGTCGGGGTTTGGTTCACCAGTACAAAGATAACACATTGTGTTTCTTTTATATCCTTTGGGTATACGTGTATAAAATCCTTTACAATCAGGATTACTTTTACATTTTTTTTTACATAGTTGAGTACCAGTTTCACCATCAGAAGAAAGTTGTTTAACTTGAGATTTTTTTCTAGTTGTATTGCATCTATAACCTTTAATTTCTTGTTGATTAAAAAAAGATTCGTTTGGTATCGAAGTATGTCTAGAACATATATTATAATCTTTTACTTTTGAAGATCTTCTAAAACTTTTGTCGGGGTTTGGTTCACCAGTACAAAGATAACACATTGTGTTTCTTTTATATCCTTTGGGTATACGTGTATAAAATCCTTTACAATCGGGATTATTTTCACATTTTTTTTTACACAGTTGAGTACCAGTTTCACCAGAAGAAAGTTGTTTAACTTGAGATTTTTTTCTAGTTGTATTGCATCTATAACCTTTTAAATTATTAGTATTACAATAAAGTATATTAGTCATTATTTAATATATTTCTTAATACTCTATTCTATTATATTATATTAAAAATTTTTTTTATTTAAATTAACTTTTACTTTTAGAATTACTTCTACTTTTACTATATCTTTTTGGAACTATTGATAAATCACTTACTGTTATATTTTTACTTTTAGTATCATCTGGGCATATTTCTCCTGTTTTATAATAATTAATATTATGTCGTGGATAATCTATAATATATTTAGTATCAAATGGTATAATTACTTCTTTTTCAATATATGGACTTACTACATCAAGTAGAATTATTTTAGTAAATTCAGGCGCTCTTACTCTCATTATGCAACAATTTCTACTTGCATATGAATTAGCTATTTTATAATCTAATGTATAACTTGTTAATGTTTTTGATATAAAAAAACCTTTTTGAGAATTTTTTAGATAATATTCATCATTTACACCTCTATATAAAACTAAATTTTTTTTTAATATAGGACTTTTCTTAAATATATTATTAATATCATTTATATATAATAATAATATATTTTTCCAATCAAAATCTATATAATTAGAAATAATATATTCTTCCAATTCTAATTTATTTAATTTACTAAAATATATTTCATCTTTATTATATAAATATTTTTTTATTTGGTAATAAAATAATATAAAATCTCTATTTGTATTAAATATTTTTTTATTAACTATTATTTTAGATTTTCTATAACCGTTATCTATCTCATCTATATTTTCATCTATATTTAAATTATTACTAATAAAATAATTAATAATTATATCACCATCATGACAATGACATCTTAAAGTATATATTTCTTCAGGTGTTAATTCTTTTATAAATGTATTTTGTTCATTTATCCATTCTTTATAATAATCATCGTCATGCAATACATATAATCTATTAATAAATTTTTTATTATATTTATTATATAATAAATCAAAATCGATAATATGATTTTTAAATGTTATAATATCTTTTACATCATGACTATTTGATAATATATGTTTATCAATTTTAATAGATTGATAGTTAATATTTAATTTATTAGAATTAAATATTTTAGACAATTCTTGATATTTATTATAATATTCGCATAATTTTTTATGTTCTGAATCTAAATACAAATCATTATTTAATTTTATATTTTTTCTTGCTTTAGAAAGTTTTCCTAATAAAGAATTTTGAATACTTATTGGTATATTAGATTTTTTTAACATATTATATCTAATATATGATAATATGTTTATAATATAGTTTAATATTATATATAATATATTTAGAAAAGGAATGAATAAGTTCAAAAATTTAACAATTGAAACAAATAATCTTAGTCATACTCCCGATTCACATTTTTTTAATAAAGATCAAAGAATGCAAACAAGATCTAATTTTAATGATCTTTACAATGATTTTAATAATTACCATAACGAAAGATTCTTTCAAGAAAATGAAACAATACCCAGAAATTTTTATTTGTTAAGAAATTCAGATAATCTAATGATTCCATTTTATTTTGAACCAAATTTGCTTGAATATATAAATAAACAACCGCGTGAAACTAAAAAATTTGCAGTATTTCAATTTGCAGAATTAGCAGGTGGAAAAAAGAAAAGAAAAAGAACTGATAACAAAAAAGTTTTTAAAAAAAAAACTGTAAAAAAAAGGGGTGGTATGATGCGTCGTCGTCCAGGTGCATTAATAGACACTAACAACGGTTTCCTGTCGAACGATTCCCCTCCACCCAGTCCTGAGTTCATCTTAAATGCTGTTCCACATCATGCTCGTAGTCAAGATGGAAACATTATTATGATTAATGCACCTCAAAGTCCACAACCTGCAAAATATTTACGCGATGTTAATGTTGGTCGTCATTTTGGTGCTCCACCTGATCAAAAATTAGAATACGATTGGGATATGTATATTTATGATATAATTAGCAAAGAATTATCATTAGATCAAGTAAATCTAATGAATAATTTTAAAAATTCAAGAAATTTTGATATAGTTAATGGTTGGATTATGAACAATTATATTCCAGAACAATTTATTTTGTATTTACCAAATATGACTGAATTTGTGAGATTTCAATTCAGAGATATACATTCTAATGCTCTTCTTCGTCGATGCAGAAAGCCTCTATGTATATACAATTATATATTTGGAAGTATAATATTACAGAGAGGTAGTTCATACAGAAACAGAATTAAAAACACAAAAAAAAATAATATTATTAAAAAGAAAAAAGTTGAAAAATCAACAGTTAAAAAGCAAAAAGTTGAAAAGAAAACAGTTGAAAAGAAAAAAGTTGAAAAGAAAAAAGTTCAAAAGAAAAAAGCTGAAAAGCAAAAAGTTGAAAAGAAAAAAGTTGAAAAAACAATTAAAAAAAAATAAATACTCTCAGTGGGGCTCGAACCCACGACCACAAGGTTAAAAGCCTTGCGCTCTGCCGACTGAGCTATGAGAGCATATATAATTATATATATTAAATTCTTATATAGGTTTAAAAAAGTACATTTCTTTATTTTTTTAAATTTTTATAAAAGGTTTTTAAAATTTTAAATTTTTTTATGAAATGTACTTTTTTTTTTAATTGTGTTATATCTTATATTAATATAATATAGTTATTTATTTAATGGATGATAAACAATTAATATTTGTTTTAGATTTAGATAACACTATAATAGGTAATTGTACTTATCAAAGTGATATATATATATTACATAAATTTCAAATGAAATATGGTATTAAAACAATTAATAATAATTTACAAGAATCATATAAATATAATTCAAAATTAATAAGACCATATTTTTATTATTTTTATAAAAAAATAAAAGAAAAATATCCAAATTCATATATATTTATATATACTGCATCAGAAAATAACTGGGCAAAAAAAGAGATAGGATTAATAGAAAAAGGTTTGAATATTAAATTTTCTAGACCTATATTTACTAGAAACGACTGTATTATAAATAGTAATGGAGAATATAAAAAATTAATATCTAAAATTTTACCCAAAATAAAAAAAATTACAAATAATATTAAAGAAAATTTAGTTATAATTGATAATAATAATACATTTGTAGATTATAATTCTAATTTTATATTATGTAAGTCATATGAATATATATATTTTTTAGATATATGGAAAAATATAAATAAAGATTTTTATAAATATACAGAATTAACAAATTATATTCTTAAATTAATAAAAAATAATAAATTATCAAAATATTATAATATGGAAACAATAAATAGTAAAGAATTAGAAAAAATATATAAATGGAAATATAAAAAATATAAAAAAATTAATAAAATAAATAAAAAATATTTAAATGATAAATTCTGGAAAATTTTAACAGATAACATAATATCAAATAATTTTTATAAATTTAATAAAGATACAGTTGCGTATTTACAAAAAATTACAGATAATAAGTAGAATCATACATCCATTAAATTATTATCAGAAATATTAGCTTCTTCAATAATTAATTCAACATTATTTTTCTTTATATATGAAATAGTTTGTAATAATGTATCAGCTAGATCGTCTTTTTTTTTATGTTTTATGAAATAGTTATTTAAAATATTATTATTTTTGATGTAATATTTTGTAATTTCTATACCATCGTTTTTATTATTTCTATATTTATCTCTTTTTTGTTCTTTTTTATTTCTAGTAGGATCTATTTTTATTAATGGTTCTGGTTTAAAATTATGATATTGTAGTTTTAAAGAAGCATTAATTAATAAAACTTGACCTATAAATTTATCCCAATGTTTTAATAAACTAAAATATGAAAAAATTAATAATTGAATACTTTTCATAATACCATTTAAATTAGATGGTTGATTTTCAATTAATACATAATCTATACTTTCATATTTTAACTCTTCTATGCTACCAATTATATTATCTAATTCATAAAATAATATTTCTGATATTAAATTTAAACCATTTACATCTTTTTTTTTATCTGCGAGAGTTATTACGCGCCAATCAATAATATTTATATTATTATCTTTATTTTCTAAAATACATAATGCTAAATTTTTAATACCAATATCAAAACTTATATATATCATATATTAAATTAATAGTATTATATTTAAATAATTATTTATAATTAGAAAAAATAATTGCTCTCTACCGGGTTCGAACCGATGACCTTGGCCTTATCAGAGCCACGCGCTACCAACTGCGCTAAGAGAGCTTGTATTATTCAGAAAATTATCATTATAATACAATTATATAATATAATTATAATCTTTATATTATTTTAATATGAGATTAAAAATATATTTACTTTTAATAACAATATTGTTTGGAATATTATTACTAAGTTATTATTTAATTAATAATATAGAGGGATTTAATAAATATAATTTAAAAATAGTTCCTATAAAACCATGTGGTTGTGAAATAACTAATTTAAACTTAGCAGATACAAATTATTATTTAGATAATGATTTAGTTAAATATTTAGAATTTTTAATGGCAAAATATGGTTTTATATTAATTCGTAATCAGGGTAAAATAAATAATGAAAAAAATATTAAAGGAAAATATCTAACGGGTAAAGAGCAATGCATATTTTCCAAAAATTTTGGAACTAAAAGACTACATTCACCGCATGCAGTTCATGACGAAGCACCAAATAACGATATTTTTAGATTAAGTAATAATGAAAAACATGGTTTTAATTCTGTTGGACCCGAATGGCATAATGATGGTTCATTTGAAAAAAATCCATTTAGTTATGTAATATATCATATTATTAAAGCACCAGAAGGATATGGTAATACAATGTTTGCTCATTTAGGCGAAGCATATGATAAATTAGATAATTCATTAAAAAATAGATTAGAAAATTGTGCTTCTATAAATTCAAATAGTAATGTAATACATCCATTAGTGCACAAACATCCAATATCAAATCGCAAATCATTATATTTACATCTCGGTATGACAGGTGCAATTATAGAAAATGTTAATGATAAAAAAAAATATAAAAAAACAAAATTTACTGACGAAATAACACCATATTATTTACCAAAGTATATTAAAAATATAAATGATTTAAAAAATATTCGTTGTTGGAGAAATAAAGAAATGAATAAATTTTTTATAAATATTTCAAATTTATTAGATGATAAAGAAGTTTCATATTCGCATAAATGGAAAGAAGGAGATATTATAATTATTGATAATTTGGCAGTAGCACATAAAGCAACAAAACAAGCACATGATTTAAAAAAAGGTTTAAGAATATTACATCGTACAACAGTAGAATCAAATAAAGAATTAAAACCAATTAAAGAATTGCAATTAGAAAAAAAATTAGATTTAAATCAAGAAAATCCGTTTGGTAAAGATTCAACATGGATTAACGGTTATGTTGGTTACAGATGGGGAGATTGGAAAAATAGAAGTATCCCTCATTAATTTAATAATATAATATTCTTTAACAATATTAATAAATTTATTAATATTAATTTGTTTATTAATTCTATAAATACGTAAAAATAGACCAGGCATTATAATTAATTAATTATTTTAATAAAATCATTTTTTTTTAAATATGTATTATAATGATATAATGATATAATTATATAATAATATTGATATGAATGCACATGATAATTTATATTTAGCATATAATATTAATGAGAAAGAATTATCTTTAGTTTTACCTCCAAATAATATGAATAATTTTAGAATAAATTATATTGATATTTATGATATGATTGATAATAATGATGTAATTGATAATAATATTATAGAAAATCATAGGATACAAACAAGAAATAGAACAGCAATAAATATGCTATGTTTGCTAATTATAGTAATAATTGTAGTTGCTATTACGAAATTAATATCTTAATTTAAAAGAAATTTTATAATTATTTTTATATTTATAGTGTTCAAAATTATATCCTAAAATAAAACTAATAAGTGTAATATTTAATAATTTTTTTTTAAACATAAAAAAATAATCATATTAAATGTTTTTATAAGTTTGAATTATAAAAATCACATACCGAATCTACACTTCTTTCTCCTTCATGTACTTTTTTAGTTCCGTTTCCTGTTACCATAATTGTAGGAAAACCTTGTACCTCATTTTCCCTCATTTTTTCAGCAGTATTTCCTTCGCCTTCAACATATTGAATTACATTATCAGCGCCTAATCTATCTTTTATCTTTTGAATAGTACCGCCTTCTTCGAATTGTTTACAGTATCCACACCATGGGGCTGTGTATATTTCTAATTTAATAGAATTTGAAAAATGTTCTTTACCACAACCACAAGATCCTTTGAAAAATATAGCATATACGGCTAATACAACTAACGCGGTTAATAATACAATAATTAATGAATTACTATTAAAGACAAATTTGTTTTTCATATTTTCTATAAATAGTAAACAAAAAAAAAAGTTATTATTTAGATAAAAAATATAACATATAAAACCATATATCAAATGGTGGATCTATTGGTTCTACAAGTGTTATAAGATCATCTTTATATTTTAGATAAATATTATTTAAAATATTTTGATCTTTGCCAGCAAAAATATTATATTTAATAAATATATCTAACATATTATAATATATATTAAACCATTTTTCTAATATATGTTTACTACATAATATTACACCACCGCCACATCTATTATTATTGAATATATATGGTATATCCGAATTATGTTTTAATTCAGTATCATTAAATTTTTCAACTTCAAGTAAATAAATTTTATTTAATTCTATTTTTAAATTTTTATTTGGAAAATTATTTAATAATTTATTATATATTTCTTGATTTCTAATCATACCGATATCTGTCCATGCATATAATTCTGTATTAAAATAATTATTTTTAAAGGCATCATATAAAAATGCAGTTTTGTTATTCCATATTAAATATAATAAAGGATCGTGATATTTTTCAGGATCTCTATTATAATCTTTATTAAAATAATCTATATATTTATAACAATATAAATCATTTATATTAATCGTTACAATTTTTGTTTTAGATAAATAATTTTTACGAATATTAAGTATTAATTTTTTAATAATATCAGAATTAGTATATATAATAATAGGAGTTTCTTTAATAAGATTCATATAATTTATAATCCATGTTAAATATGTATTTGATGTAAATTTTTTTTTTGGTATTTCTAAATATGCCGTAACAATTGTTAAATCCATTTTATAACAATATAAAAATTAGTTTTTATATATCTTATTAATTTATTTATTTGTTTCTTTTTCCTTTTCTTTTTCCTTTTCTTTTCGCCATTCACTTGCTGCTAGTTTTAGTGTTTCCTTATTTGACATATCCGGGTTTTCCTTTTTTAATCTAACCATAACTTCTTTGACAAACATATTATATTTACTTGGTTCTTTTTTAGTGGTATTAGTATTTTTTTTTTGTTTAATAGATTTAAATGCTTTTGTTAATAAGATTTTTAATTCATTTAATGTGTATTTTTTATCATAATCAATGTCTTTTAGGAATGTTTCAATTGTGATTTTTGTAATATTGTTTTTTGTAATTTTAACAGGTATTAAGGATATTTCATCATTTTGGGTTTCCATTATTTAATTATAAAATAATAATTTGTTTTTATATATATTTTAAAAAATAAAATAGATAAAATTATTAGAGTTAGGCAAATGTCTTATAATCCATTTTTTACCTTAAAAGCACAAAACTCTAATATCGCTAGTTTTTCATCTACGGCCGACGAAACATATATTTTGCTTATTGCAAATGATGTTAATCAAGTTTTAGAAGATGGTGAAACAGTTAAATCTAATGAAAATTCTAATGCTGTTATTATTGGTGCTAACGTAATAGATGATACAACTGATGATCACGAAGCATTTATTAGTGTAAGGGATGATAATGTAAATGCTGTAATTGCCAGATTTAATAATAAAAATATATTATTTAAAGTTGATGCTGTTTTTGATAATGATATTTTACCATCATCGTGTAATATTACATCAAATATAGGTTCAGTTACGAATAAATGGGGTAATATATATGCTAGTAATATTATTGCTGATGGAAGTTTTTTAAAAAATGTAAATTTAAATGATAAAACAACAGATGATCTTCAAGAAACACAAAATAATCGTTACTATAAAATAGAAAATTTTAGAAATGATTTTAATAATAGATTTAGTAGTTTATATAATGATGACTTAATTACTCTTGATAATATAAAACAAGGTAATATTAATAAAAGTATACAAAATGATTATTATAAAGGTACGCTAATTGTTGATGATATAATTATAAACAATTATAATCCAAATAATAATGGATTTCATATTAATTATGATATTAATGTTACTAATACAGATCAAATATATGAAGGTTCAAGTAATTTTTATTTTAAAGATGAAAAAGTAAGTAATATTGTTCTTGAACAAGTAGAAATACTTAAAAATTATATTAATGATGAAAACACATATATTACAGATATTATCGTACAAAGTATTAATAGTAATAATGATATTCTTTATAATGATTTTTCAAATATAAGTAACGTTTTGATAAATAATATTAATAGCAATCGTGAATATACAGATTATAATACAAATATATTAAATAATACAATTGATAAACTTAAAATAGAAACTCAAGCTGGTTTCAATTATTTTAATACTAGTTTAGTTTCCAATAGTAATATTATAATTAATAATTTAAATGAAATTAATACTTTAAATCTATCAAATATTAGTAATTTTAAAGTAGAAATAAATAATGAAGTCGATTTTATTACTAGTTGTAATATTAAATTTGAAAATAATGTAAATAATTTTCAAGAAATTATTGATACACAATTACCAAATATAAATAATTCATTAAATATATTTAATACGGAAAGAATTTCAGATTCAAATCAAATAATAATTTATATTAATAATAATATAAATAATTCTTCTAATTATAATTCAAATTTAGATATATATACATCTAATTTAATCGATATTACAAGTAATTATTTATATAATTATTCTAGTAATTTAGATTTAGATACATCAAATTTAATTGATATAACTTCAAATTATTTATTTAATTATTCAAGTAATTTAGATTTAGATACATCTAATTTAATTGATATAACTTCAAATTATTTATTTAATTATTCAAGTAATTTAGATTTAGATACATCTAATTTAATTGATATAACTTCAAATTATTTATTTAATTATTCAAGTAATTTAAATTTAGATACATCTAATTTAATCGTTATAACAAGTAATTATTTATTTTCTTATTTTAAAAACATTGATAAAAAAACATCAAATTTAATAAAAAATACACATAATTATTTATTTAATTATTCATCTAATTTAAATTCAAGTACATCAAATTTTATTGATATTACTTCGAATCATTTATTTAATTATTCAAGTAATTTAAATTTAGATACATCTAATTTAATTGATATAACTTCTAATTATTTATTTAATTATTCTAGTAATTTAGATTCAGATACATCAAATTTTATTAATATTACATCTAATTATTTATTTAATTATTCAAGTAATTTAGATTCAGATACATCTAATCTAATAAATACATCATCTAATTATTTATTTAATTATTCAAGTAATTTAGATTTAGATACATCAAATTTAATTGATATTACATCTAATTATTTATTTAATTATTCAAGTAATTTAGATTCAGATACATCGAATTTAATTGATATAACTTCAAATTATTTATTTAATTATTCAAGTAATTTAGATTTAGATACATCTAATTTAATCGATATAACAAGTAATTATTTATTTAATTTAAATTTAGATACATCTAATGTAATTAATACAACATCTAATTATTTATTTAATTATTCTAGTAATTTAGATTTAGATACATCTAATTTTATTAATACAACATCTAATTATTTAGAGAATTATATAAATGATATTGATGATAAAATAACATTAGATTATACACAAAGATTCAATAATATAATTACTAATTTTGATAATGTAATAACTATTATGAATTTAAATTTTTCAAATTATATTGAAGAATCATCTAATTATAATAAAAATTATTCAAGTAATTTAGATTATAATACATCTAATTTTATTGATATTACATGTAATTATTTATTTAATATTATTGATGTAATTGATACTGATGTAAATACTAAGTTATCATTAATTGAAAGTATAAATAATCAAACTACAGAAATTGTAACAAAACTTAATAATGATGTAGATAATAATTCAAATATTATAGTTGATAATTATATACATTTTTCAAATTTAGATTTAATATCTTCAAATTTAACAAGTAATTTAAATATTAATATTTCAAATTATTTAATTGAAAATGAAAAAGAAATTATTAGAACTTCAAATTTAATAGATATTACTAGTAATTTTATATATACTTATTCAAGTAATTTAGATATTAGAACATCAAATTTAACAAGTAATTTAAATATTAATATTTCAAATTATTTAATTGAAAATGAAAAAGAAATTATTAGAACCTCAAATTTGATAGATATTACAAGTAATTTTTTATATATTTATTCAAGTAATTTAGATATTAAAACATCAAATCTAACAAGTAATTTAAATATTAATATTTCAAATTATTTAATTAAAAATGAATTAGAAATTTTAAGAACATCTAATTTAATTAGTGAATTAAATGATAATACATCTAATTATTTTAGAGAAAATGAATTTGAAATTTTAAGAACATCGAATCTAATGAGTAATTTAAATATTAATATTTCAAATTATTTAATTGAAAATGAAAAAGAAATTATTAGAACATCTAATCTTACTAGTAATTTAAATATTAATGTCTCAAATTATTTAATTGAAAATGAATTAGAAATTAGTAGAACATCTAATTTAATTAAACAATTAGACGATAATACTTCTAATTATTTTATAGAAAATGAATTAGAAATTTTAAGATCTTCTAATTTTATCAAAGATACTAGTAATCATCTATTTAATTATTCTACTAATTTAAATATTAATAATTCAAATTATATTGATGATGTTAATTCAAATATTTTGATTTCATATACAGATAATTCAAATTATATTGGCAATAATAATAATAATATATCAAATTATATTAATAATATTGAATCTAAAACATCTAATATAGAAATTTTAACTAATGGTGATATTAAATTAAATAGTGATTTAACTATTATAGGTGAATTGACAGTTTCTGATTTAAATGTTACTGGTTTATCTACAAAAATAAATACTACAACATATGAAACAGAAAACTTAGAAATTATTAATAATCAAGGAGACGGACCTTCTTTTAAAATATTACATAATGATGTTACACATAATATTTTTGAAACTAGTAATGCTGATAATAATTTTTTTATTATTGATAATAATAATAAAATTGGAATAAATAAAACACCCGTATATGAATTAGATGTTAATGGCACAGTTTCTATTGATAATGATTTAATTGTTAATAATATAGCGCGTTTATCAAATATTGAAGTTGAAGGAAACATTATACCATTAACTGATAAAGAATATAATATAGGGGATTTGAATAATAGATGGAAATCAATTTATTTATCTGGAAATAGTATTCATCTTGGCAATTTACTAATATCTACTGAAACTGGCGACATGAGTTTAAAAACGAACGATAATAATAATGCTGGTATAAATGTATCTGATTTAAATATATTAAGTGAAAATGGTTCAACTGCTACAATAAGTTTTAATGGTAATAATTTAGAAATTAAAGGACAAGATAGCAATGGGAATATTATTAATACTACACAAAAAATAAAAGGAGATTTAATAGTTGAAGGTATTTTAACTTTAGAAAGTGGATATGTAATTGAAGCAGATTTAGTTGTTAATAATAATATAACATTTAATGGTAATATAAATGATATTTCATCTACTGAATTAAATTATTTAAAAAATACTTCCAAAAATATAGAAGAAAATTTTATATCAACATCAAATCATATAGGTAATTTAGATACTAATTTTTCAAATTTAATAATTGATAATAGTAATTATTTATATTATAATTCTAGTAATTTAAATATAAATATTTCAAATTATTTAATTGAAAATGAAAAAGAAATTATTAGAACATCTAATCTAACTAGTAATTTAAATATTAATATTTCAAATTATTTAATTCAAAATGAATTGGAAATTATTCGAACATCTAATCTAACTAGTAATTTAAATATTAATCTTTCAAATTATTTAATTCAAAATGAATTGGAAATTATTAGAACATCTAATTTAACTAGTAATTTAAATATTAATCTTTCAAATTATTTAATTCAAAATGAATCTGAAATTTATAAAACATCTAATTTAATTAGTCAATTAGACGATAATACTTCTAATTATTTTAGAAAAAATGAATTAGAAATTTATAGAATATCTAATTTAGTTAATGAATTAGATGATAATACATCTAATTATTTTAGAGAAAATGAATTAGAAATTATTAGAACATCTAATTTAACTAGTAATTTAAATATTAATCTTTCAAATTATTTAATTCAAAATGAATTAGAAATTATTAGAACATCTAATTTAACTAGTAATTTAAATATTAATCTTTCAAATTATTTAATTGAAAATGAATCAGAAATTTATAGAACTTCTAACTTAATTAATCAATTAGATGATAATACATCAAATTATATTAAAAATATAGAATCTAAAACTTCTAATATTGAAATTTTATCAAATGGTAATATTAAATTAAATAGTGATTTAAATATTCAAGGTGAATTAACTGTAACTGATTTAAATGTTACTGGTTTATCTACTCAAATTAATACAACAATATATCAAACTGAAAACTTAGAAATTATTAATAATCAAGGCGATGGTCCTTCATTAAAAATAGATCATAATAATCAAAATAATAATATAATAGAATTAGTAAATAATACAAAAACATTTATAGTTGATAAAAATGGAAATCTTGGAATAAATAAAACACCAACAGCAGAATTAGATATAAATGGTGATATTAAATTTACTGGTTCAATAAACAATATATCTGCTAATCAATTTAATTATTTGGATGGAACTAGTAAAAATATTGAAACAAATTTTAATGCAACATCAAATCATATAGGAAATTTAGATATAAATATCTCAAACCATATATTTGATACTTCTAATTATGTAACATATTCGTCTTTTAATATTTCAAATTATATTAAAAACAATGAATCTCACATATTAAATACATCTAATCACATAGGAAATTTAGATACTAATATTTCAAATTATATAATTAATAATGAATCAGATATATTAAATACATCAAATCATATTAATGATTTAGATATTAAATTTAAAAATTTAATTAATTATGATAATAATTTACTAAATTTTAAATTATTACATTCTAACAATAATATTTCAAATTATATTAATAATAATGAATCAAAAACATCAAATATTGAACTTTTAACAGATGGTAATATTAAATTAAATAGTGATTTAACTATTGATGGTACATTATATGTTAGTAATATTGATATCACTGGCGAAACAGTACTTATAAATACAACAACATATCAAACAGAAAATTTAGAAATTATTAATAATCAAGGCGACGGTCCTTCATTAAAGATAGATCATAATAATCAAAATAATAATATAGTAGAATTAATTAATAACACAAAAACATTTATAATTGATAAAAATGGAAATTTAGGAATAAATAAAACACCAACAGCAGAATTAGATATAAATGGCGATATTAAATTTATTGGTTCAATAAATAATGTAACTGCAAATGAATTACATTATTTAGAAGGTATAGAATCTTCAGTTCAAGATCAATTAAATATATTGAAAATAAATTCAAATATAAATAGTAACAAATTAATTAATTTAGAATATAATTCAAATATTAATAATTATAAAATAGAATTATTGCAAAATTTTTCAAATATTACAAGTAATAATATAGTAAATCATGATAATAGAATTAAAGTTATTGAAGAATATAATAATAATCAAAATTTAGGAAATTTAATTAATAATGAAGTATTAACTAATACTATACCATCTATTGTAAGCGATGGTTTATTATGGAATAATTCTACAAATAAATTAATAAATACAATAACACAATATACTGATACAAATGTTAATAATGTATTATCAACAAAAAATTATTTAACGATTAATAATATACCATTAGATGATTCTACACTACATGTAATTGATGGAAAATTAAAAGTTATAGATAGTAATATTATTTCTTATAATAATGAAGGAGTTAATATTAAAATAGATGATAATAATGGTATAAAACAAATAAATGTTGGAGAAAAACAAGATATAAATTATATTACAAATAGTGTAATATTTACTTTTCAATCATATATACAAACTTTTGATATTCCAAATGGAGTAAATGAAGTAGTCGCTTATGTGTGGGGTGCTGGAGGTGGTGGCGGTGGTTATATTAATGGTGGTTGTGGTGGTTCAGGTGGATTTACATCTGGTACTATAAATGTTTCAGATATATCAAAATTATATATACATGTTGGTGGTGGTGGTGATGGCAATGTATATTCAACTTTTGCTGGATCTGGATATCAATATGGTGGCATTGGTGGCGTTGGTTCTGGAGCAGGAGGGGGTAAATCGGGAATATATTTTTCATCATATGAAAATGGAAATGAAATATTAATTGCTGGTGGCGGGGGTGGGGCGGGTGGAACAAATATTCCAAATAGTTTTTGTAATGGTGGTGGAGGTGGTGGAATAGAAGGTAATAATGGTTCAATCCTAGGAACAACAACTCCTATAGAAAATGCATTTACAAATGCAATAGGAAGAGGTGGTAGATTTACTAATGGAGGAATTGGTGGAATTGCTGATACAAATGGAAATGATGGAATTAGAGCAGAGGGTGGTGATGCAAAAATAATTAATGGAACAATTAGAGGTCAGGGTGGTGGTGGTGCAGGATATTGGGGTGGTGGAAGTGGTGGGAATAGTATAAATTTTGGTGTTGGCCCAGGAGGTGGTGGTTCAGGTTATTTAAATAATGGATATATAAAAAATGGTATTATTTTATCATCTGAAACAGTAGTAACAGGTGATATACCTATAAATCCACCGAAATCAGAAAATGATTATTATATAAGTGGTGTTGGTAAAGGTGGTATAAATAATGGTGGAAATGGAGGAGATGGATTGATAATAATAATATATAAAACAAATAATACAACAGCAACTCTAACAGAAAATTCAAATTATAGATTACCATTTCAAGATTTAAGTATACCGAATAACAATAATATAGAATTTGTAAGTGGTTTATTAAAGTTTGAAAATGATAAGTGGATTGTTACAAACGAATTAGATGAAAGAATACAATTTGTAGAAAATAAAACACTTGAAACATTAAATTTAGTTAATTTAATAAAAGATTTAAGTAATATAGATTTTACAGATGTTTTAAACAGTATTGAAAATATTGATACATTAAATACAAATGTATCTAATTATGTCGATATTAACATTGTTAATTCTTCAAATTATACAAATAGTTTACTTACAAAAATAAATAATTTACAAACAAATATTGATGCGATAGAAATAATACAAAATATTGAAAGTGGACAATTTTCCAACTATGTTGTAAATGTATCAAATTATTTAGAAAATAATATTATAACAAATCAAAATGATATTATTGATATCCAGACTAAAATTAATTTTATAGATAATGTAAATACTACAACAAACAGATTATATAATGATATTATTATAGATGGTGAATTAACAGTTACTGATTTAAATGTTACTGGTTTATCTACTCAAATTAATACTACAACTTATCAAACAGAAAATTTAGAAATTATTAACAATCATGGTGATGGACCTTCTTTAAAAATAGATCATAATAATCAAAATAATAATATAATAGAATTAGTAAATAATACGAAATCATTTATTGTAAATAAAGATGGAAATTTGGGAATAAATAAAATACCTACATCAGAATTAGATATAAATGGCGATATTAAATTTACTGGTTTGATAAACAATATATCTACTAATGAATTAAATTATTTAGATGGAACAAGTAAAAATATTGAAACAAATTTTAATGCAACATCAAATCATATTAGAGAATTAGATAATAATACATCAAATTATTTTAGATTAAATGAAACTGAAATTTATAAAACATCTAATTTAATAAGTTTATTAGATGATAATACTTCTAATTATTTTAGAGAAAACGAATTAGAAATTTATAGAACATCTAACTTAATTGGTTTATTAGATAATAATACATCTAATTATTTTAAAGAAAGTGAAGTAGAAATTTATAGAACTTCTAATTTAATTAGTCAGTTAGATGATAATACATCTAATTATTTTAAAGAAAGTGAAGCAGAAATTTATAGAACATCTAATTTAATTAGTCAGTTAGATGATAATACATCTAATTATTTTAAAGAAAGTGAAGCAGAAATTTATAGAACATCTAATTTAATTAGTCAGTTAGATGATAATACTTCAAATTATTTTAAAGAAAACGAATTAGAAATTTATAGAACATCTAATCTAACTAGTAATTTAAATATTAATATTTCAAATTATTTAATTAAAAATGAATCTGAAATTTATAGAACATCTAATTTAATTAGTGAATTAGATAATAATACATCTAATTCCATAAAAAATATAGAATCTAAAACTTCAAATATAGAAATTTTATCCAATGGTAATATTAAACTTAATAGTGATTTAATTATATCAGGTGAATTAACAGTTACTGATTTAAATGTTATTGGTTTGAAAACTGAAATTAATACTACAACATATCAAACTGAAAATTTAGAAATTATTAACAATCATGGTGATGGACCTTCATTAAAAATAGATCATAATAATCAAAATAATAATATAATAGAATTAGTAAATAATACAAAATCATTTATTATAAATAAAGATGGAAATTTGGGAATAAATAAAATACCTACATCAGAATTAGATATAAATGGTGATATTAAATTTACGGGTTCGATAAATAATATAACTGTAAATGAATTAAATTATTTAGATGGTACGAGTAAAAATATTGAAACAAATTTTAATGTAACATCAAATCATATTGGTATTTTAGATACAAATATATCTAATTATATAATTAAAAATGAATTGGAAATTTATAGAACATCTAACTTAATTAGTCAGTTAGATGACAATACATCAAATTATTTTACAAAAAATGAGTTAGAAATTTATAGAACATCTAACTTAATTGATTTATTAGATGATAATACATCAAATTATTTTAAAGAAAACGAATCAGAAATTTATAGAACATCAAACTTAATTGGTTTATTAGATGAAAATACATCAAATTATTTTAAAGAAAATGAATCAGAAATTTATAGAACATCAAACTTAATTGGTTTATTAGATGAAAATACATCGAATTATTTTAAAGAAAATGAATCAGAAATTTATAGAACATCTAACTTAATTGGTTTATTAGATGAAAATACATCAAATTATTTTAAAGAAAATGAATTAGAAATTTATAGAACATCTAATTTAATTAGTTTATTAGATGAAAATACATCAAATTATTTTAAAGAAAATGAATTAGAAATTTATAGAACATCTAACATAATTGGGTTATTAGATGATAATACATCAAATTATTTTAAAGAGAATGAGTTAGAAATTTATAGAACATCTAATTTTATTGGTTTATTAGATGATAATACATCGAATTATTTTAAAGAAAATGAGTTAGAAATATTAAATATATCAAATCATTTAAATAATATATATTCTGAAATAGAAAATACAAGTATTAACGTAATATTAGAAAATAATAATACTTCAAATTATATAGAAAATATTTCTAATATATTATTGAATTTTATAACAAGTAATACATTAAATGATATAACTAGATCTAATTTATTCATAAATTCAAATATTATAATTACAACATATGTTAATAATACATCAAATAATATAATAGATTTAATTCAATTTAATAATGATAATACAATTGATTATATTAATAATATAGATACACAATTAGAAACATCTATACAACTAACATCAAATGAAATAATAGAATATATAAATACGGGATCATTTGGAGGCGACGGAATTAATGTATCAAATTATATATTAGATTCATCAAATGAAATAATAGAATATATAAATACGGGATCATTTGGAGGCGATGGGATTAATGTATCAAATTATATATTAGATTCATCAAATGAAATAATAGAATATATAAATACTGGATCATTTGAAGGAAATGGAATTAATGTATCAAATTATATATTAGATTCATCAAATGAAATAATAGAATATATAAATGCGGGATCATTTGGTGGTGATGGAATTAATGTATCAAATTATATATTAGATTCATCAAATGAAATAATAGAATATATAAATGCGGGATCATTTGGTGGTGATGGAATTAATGTATCAAATTATATATTGGATTCATCAAATGAAATAATAGAATATATTGAAAATAAAACGATAGATAATGATATAAATATATTATTATTATATGATACATCAAATTTATTAACAAATGAAATAAAAATATTAAAAAATTCATCAAATAGTCATAATACCCGTTTAGATGCGATAGAAGATAATTTAGATGATTTATTAAATTCAAATCTCTCAATATCAAATTTAATAGATTTGGATATAATAAATATAAATTTGGATAGTATAGAACAGGGTTCTAATAAGAAGTTTATAGTAGATAATGAATATAATAATAGTTTAACAGTAAAAGGGACATTAAATGCGGATAATACAATATTAAATAATAATGCAACAATTGTAAATTCTTCAATATATAATTCAGGTTGTGTTAATATAGTTAATTATGGTATAAATCATGCAATTAAAATAGATCAGATTGGAGAAGGTGATATATTAAATGTTGAAAATAATTATGAAAATATATTAAAAATTACAAGTAATGGATATATTGGAAATAAGGATGATATTAATTATAATATTGATATAGACGGATATATAAATGCTACAAAATTGAGAGGTGATGGATCTGAAATAGAAAATATTAATTTAAGTGATAAAAGTACATCATATTTAGAAGAGGGTTCGAATTTATATTATACAGAAGAAAGATTATATGATTTTTATCAAAATTCAAACTTATTATTATCAAATTTACAATTTACAGAAATTTTACAAAATGTTCAGGAAATAAAACATGTAATGGGACTACATCAATTAGATAGAGTAGAACAAGGTACAAGTAATAAATATATAGTTAATAATATATATAATGATGATTTAGTAGTTTTAGGACATATAACCGCAAAAAGTATAAATATATTAGAATTAGATACAGAATATTATACAGATTTATATTATAGTAATTTATTTATAAATCCTTTTAATGATGAACGGGATACATATGCGAATATATCAAATATATTAAGAAATGTAATAATAGATGAACCAACAATAGGCAATAATAGTAATTTAGAGAATAGAATAACAGATATAATAGACGATGGTATGTCAAATTATATGTATACTATAAATAAATTATTTAATGATAAAATAAATAATTTAACTTTAGATGATATTCAGCAGGGGAATATAAATAAATATATAATTAGTAATATTTTTAATGAAAATTTAGTAGTAAATGGTAATATAATAACAAAATTAATAGATATAAATATAGAAGATGAATTATTTGATAATTATAGTAATATATATAATCATGGATTATCAAATGCAATAGCAGGAAACAGTGAATATTTAGAAGATAGAATTGATAGTATAGTTGATAATAATATGTCGAATTATTTTAGATTAATAGACGAACATGTTGACAATAAAATAAAAACGATATCATTAGATAATATAATTCAAGGTAAAATAAATAAATTTATAATAAAAAATGTATATAATGATGATTTAATTGTTAATGGCGAAATAATAACAAAAAATGTGGATATATCAATTGATGATAATTTAAGTACGTTATATAGTAATTTATATATTAATGAAATAATAAATCATAATATAGCAGAAAGCGAATATTTAAGTTCAAGAATTTCTGAAGGTGTTGATGAAAATATATCAAATTACACATTAATATTTAATAATGAATTAAATAATATAAATGCAAATGTATCAAACTATATTGTAAATGTTAATAATGATATTTTAAATAGAATAGGAAATTTAACACTAGATAATATTTATCAAGGAGAAAAAAATAAATATATTATAAATGATATATATAATAATAATTTGGTTGTAAATGGTAATATAATAACAAAATTAATAGATATAAATATAGAAGATGAATTATTTGATAATTATAGTAATATATATAATGAAACATTAATAAATTCAAATATAGATACAAATGATACATCATTAACATCTCATGAGAATTATATTAAATTATCTAAATATATTACAAATCAAACAACGAAAATAAATAATAATATAAATGATATATATAATATTATTACACAATATCATCCAGATGAAATGACATCAAATCTACAAATAATAGAGATTAATTCATTAAATACAAAATTAGATAATTTGACAAATAAATATAATAAAATAGAACAAATATTAGTAAATTTGGGATACGATATAAATGAATTATAATTATTTTTCACTAGGAACAGATCCAAATGTAAGTAAATTTCCAAAAATATTTTTTAAATCTTCAAATGAAGTAGATCTTTTTTTTTCAGATAAAACATCACTAGAATTTAATGAAATATTATTACAATTTTTTTTAAGTAATTCTTGTTTAATTTTTTCCATATAGATAATATCATCCATTTTTTCTTCAATTGAATGATCAATCCATTCTACAATAGTTAGATCAGTTCTATCCATATTAGTTTTATATTTTTTATATCCAATTTCTGCTCTTGTTGTAAATTTATTAATAACTGAATAAACAATAGAATCTAATTTATTAATTCTAGAAGATAAATCAAGTTTTTCATTTTTATTCATTTTTAAAATAAAGTTAAATAATAAATAATGTCATTTTTTTATATAAAAATAATTTAAAAAATTTTATTTACTTAGCATTTTTTTGTTTCCACATTTTAGCAATTTCTTTAATACAATCGGTTGCTTTCCATTTTGGATTGGCTTTAGCGACAGTAGCATATTGTGCTTTTACAAATAAAGCATATTTTCCTGGTTTTCTTTTAACTTTTTTCTTTTTTTTAGCACCACCATCAATTGATGGAATTTCTGATGGCATAACTTCAGCTACGGGAACGGGTACATCTGGTACGGATGCATCGCCGTCGGAATTAAATGGGGCATAAGTAAATGCACGTCCACCTCTTTTTTTAGTAGCAGTTTTTTTTTTAGTAGCAGTTTTTTTTTTAACGGGTTTTCCACCTATAACATTTGTAGACATATTAATAGCTAATAGTTCTAATATAATATTATAAAATAATTTATAAAAATATATATTGTTATATTTATATAGAGACTCTAAATATTTTATAATGAAAAGTGAGTATTTACTAATGGTAATGTTATTAATATCTATATTAATAGTAATACTATATTATGGTTATTTGGAAAAATTACGGGGCAAATTAATAAAAAAAAAGCAAAATTATGAAAATTTTACAATAATGGATAAAAAAGTTCAAAAAGATGATGGAAAAGCGTGTACGATGACTAAATGTTCTAATATAGATCCCGTAAGTGATCCAAAATATAATATGCATCAAATAGTAAAACAATCAATATTATTAGAAGAACATTTAGCAAATAAAAATAAAAGATGTAGAGATTGTATAACAAAACATTTTTCTCATATAATTGGATTGGCCGAGGAAGCAATTATGCTTGCTTGCAATGATGTAAAAAAATATCCTTTGATGGGTGAATTGGGAATATATTATAATAAATTATTTCAAAAATGGTTAAAAGATACTAGTTGTAGTCTAGATGTATGTGCTGAATTAAGAACTATGCGTAAAAAAATAATACAGGTATATTTTTTTGACGAGCAATATAAATTAGAAAGAACAGATGATAAGGGTGTTTAAATTAATTCAAATCTTTTTTTTATAAAGGGATAGTTTTTTTTATTAGTTATAACATTTTTTATAGCATTTATAGCTTTTAAATGTGCTTCTAAATGATCCGGGTGTATTTCACTGCCCATTTCAATATAAGGATAACAATATGGTAAAGTAGTACAAACAGTATTTGCTGTACTATATAATAACACATCGGCAACAATTTGATATTTTGAAGAAGAAAAATCATATTTATTATTTTTATTAATAAACATATCAACTAATTTTCTAGCACCTTTTTTTGAAACAATATACATACCAGTTGATGGCAATAAATATTGCCATTTAATAAAATTACTTGATGTTATATCATGATGAATATTTAAATTTTTAACTGTATTATCATATAATACCATCATTTGAATAATATCAATTTCTTTATTAATATTATTAAGTAATTCATTATAATCAATATCAAAAGGAATATAAATATCATCTTCCATTATAACAAAATATTCGTCATCATATTTAAGACATTCATTCATTGCTTTAATGTGACTTGATAAACAAGCAAATTCATATTCACAGCTAGTACAACCCGGATATTTACAAGATAGAGGTCTTTTATGTTCTAATAAATTATCAAACATATCTGGTGTAATAGCAGAAATTCTAACATTATCTAGATTAGAACTATTAAATTGTTTTTCCATAAAATTTTTTCTTTTTATATTTTTATCAATATTTATCCAAAAATGTTTCATTATATAAAACAATACTTATATATTTTTATATATTCTAAATGTTATATTTAATATTAAAAGCACAATTGGGGAATCAATTATTTCAAATAATGAATATAATAAGTTTATCAAATAAATATAATATAGATTACAGAATATGTTGTGATATAAATGAAAAGACAATATATGAAAATAAAAAAACATATTTTCATGATTTTTATTTAAAATTAAAAAATAAATTAATAAAAATAGAAAAATATAAATTAGAATCAGAATTAAATAGTAATAATATATATAAAGAAGAAAAATATGAATATAATGAGATAATTTTAAAAGAAACTAAAAAGGATATTTATATAGAAGGATTTTTTCAAAGTTATAAATATTTTAAAGAATATAATGACATATTATATGATATTTTAGATATAAAAAACAGAAGAAATAACATATATAATGCATATAATTATATATATAATAAAAAAAATATAGCTATTCATTTTAGGTTTGGTGATTATATATATTTACAGGAAATGCATCCAATACAAACAATAAAATATTATTATAATTCAATTAACAAATTAATTGAAATATTAAATAATAATGATGATAATATATTAAAATATAATATATTATTTTTTTGTAATGAACCCGATAATGAAATAGTAAATAAATATATTAATAAATTAAATAATATATATAATAATAAATTAAATTTTATAAAAATAAATGATTCAATAAATGAATGGGAACAAATGTTAATGATATCTTTATGTGATAATATAATTATTTCTAATAGTACATTCTCATGGTGGGGTGCATATTTTTCAGAAAAAAAAACTAGAGTAATTTATCCAAAAAAATGGTTTGGTCCTTTTTATAAAGATAATAAAATAGATGATTTAATATTAAATAATTGGATAGGAATAGAAGATATTTAAAAAATATATATATATATATAATAATATGAAAAGAAATAGACAAAAAAATAATACGGATTTTATAACCGATGGTTATAACAATGAAAAAATATTTGAAATTATTGAGGAAATTAGAAATAAATATGAAATAAGTAAATTAAAAGAAACTTATAAAGAAGATAGTTGTGAGTACAAAATGATTGGAACCGAATATTCTTTTTTTAAAGAAAGATATCCATTTTTATTTGATATGACTTTAAAACCCGATATGGATATGGATAGATTAAAATATATGATGAATTTAAGACAAGATATTGTTGATAATAGAATTACATTTGAAAAAGCTTCAAATAAAGTAGGTTTAGATTTGTATAATGAATATCATGAAAAAAAATAATATTAAACATATATAGTAGATATTTGTAAATAATTTAAATATGGAATTCAGTTTTTTAGATAATGATACAAATAAAATAATTTTTCCGAAATTATTAAATGCTGGAATATATAAAGAATCAGAAACGGATAATATTTCTGGAAAACCATGGGGAAATAATTATTTAGAATCTAAAGTAGAACCTACAGCGGAAGCATATGCTAGTAAATTTTATGCAAAGAACCATATTCCAAGTTCTTTTAGACCTGGTAATAATCCAAAACCAACAAGATACGAATATATTGATACAGAAAAATTTAATACAAAATGCTTTAAAATTTAATTTTCAATATTTATTTTATTTTTTTTTATAATATTAATGTTATCTTTAATAATATTAGTGATATGTTCATAAGCTTTATTAACTTGATCAAAATTTATTCCACCTGTTATTAAAATACTACCGCTTTCAAAAATTGCAATAGTTACTTTTTTACATTCACTTATATTATTTTTTTTATTAAAGTTATGTACTTTACATTGACATATGCCACTATTATTATAAGGATTATAATAATATTCTAATTTTACACCTTGATAAATACCAGGTTGAAAACTACTTTTATTTTTATATTTTTCGCTAATTAATAAATTATGTAATTCCTTTCTACGAATATAGAATTTCTCTTTTAAATCGGGATCACAAAATGTTTTAAAATCAGTATTTATCATTCTAATTTTAAAATTTCCATAATTTAGTTTATTTAAAAACTCTTCTTTATTTTCTGTTTCAAAATTTAAATTAATCTTATTATCAATCTCATATATATTTTTAATTTTATTTATAATATGATTTGCAATTTCATCAACATCTGATTCTACTTTATTAATTCCCGTTAACTGTATATTTCCATTTTTAAATATTTTAATATTCGGTCTATATGTTTTATCAAATTGATATAGAATTGTAATTTGATTATCAAATCTTGTTTTTTTCTTTTTATCTTTTTTAGATTTTCTTATTTTTTTTGGATTAACACCTTTACATTCATCTGAACTATTTTGAATCCATATAATATTATTATTTTCCAAAATTGGATTAATATTATTATATAATATTGATAAATTGATAAATAAGTTTTCACCGATATTTGCATTGCATGTAATAGTAGAAACTTTATATGGCGTAAAATATACAATTTTTTCCGTCATCACACATATCTTTATATATTTTTAATGTTTATATCATTTTTTATTATCAATAATTAAATTCATCTTTTCATTTATAGTTTTTTTTTCATAATGGTTATTTAAATTTGTATTTTCTTCGTTTATATTTTGTTTAAATTGCGAAGTTATATCTGAACGTTTTATACTTTCTGATAAAGATTTTATATAAGATGTGTTTATTACTTCATATGTACTTGATATACTAATCATTGGTGGTAAATTTAATACATGTGATGTATCATTATTTAAATGTAACTTTCTATATTCTTCAATTGTTAATTTTCCACCACTAAAATTATTTAATAAATATCTTGATGGCGCAGGACGTATTGGTATATTCATATTATATAATTTTCCAAGCATTTGTATTAAACTATTGATTTCCCAAACTTTATCACTTCCAGAATTTACAGAAAAATTATATGCATTCGCACACTGTAAAGAACAAAATGAACCATGACATATATATGTATTTGATATACTATCGTAATTTATAGGCATTGAAAATACTTTTAATTCAATTGGATGAATACACCAGAAACACCAAGTTTTTCTATTCATATTACAAAATTCATCATCTTTATTAATAATATTATTTGGATCGATTTTTATATTATTATTATCCTCTATTTTTTTATTATCAGAATTAAAAAAACTTTCTTTTTCATATGGTTTTGGATCATTTTCATTTTTTTCATTGTTTATAATGTTATCTATATTAGTTTCATTTATAGGTAATTGCAATATAATATGTTCTTCATTATTTTTTATCATTGTATTCATAATATTTTTTTTATTTTTTTTGGGTTCATTTTCAACTTCTGTTTTCTTTTTTCTTGGCATATTTATATATATTTTTATATATTAAATATTAATATATTAAATATATACTGTTTCTATTTATATGCATTTAAAAAATAATATTATTTTCTAATAATTATTTATGAATAATATTATTTCTGTTTCACACAATAATAGATATATATATTAACTAATTATATATTTTATAAAATATTTAAAAATTATTATATATCTTAATATATATTATAATGAAAGCAAATTATATATATTATATTACATTTATTCTTAATTTAACTTATTCTATGGGTTTTTCATTCTCTAGATTAAATAATTTATTACCAAGTAACAGTTTAAACAAAAGTAATTTATTTTCAAATAGATTATATTATAAAAGACAAAGAACAAATAAGATATATGCTAGATTTTTAAATAATGTTTCTAGAAGAGATTTACTATTTTTATCTCCTATTATATTACAACCTGATAAAGCATTATCTTATCTTTTAAATAATAATTTAAATATTAAAAGGGTAGTTGTATTTGGAGCATCAGGATATACTGGTGGAGATACTATTAGAAATTTATTAGATAAAGAAATTGACGTTGTTGCTGTAACTAGACGCCCTGTTAAAATAGTAAATAGAGATAATGCTGCACGTGATACATTAGTTATCGATGATATCAGTAAAAAAAATAAAATACATAGTGTTGTTGCTGATGTACTTAAACCTGACACATTAAATAATATAATGAAAGATGTTGATGCGGTTATATTTTGTGCTGCATCAAGACCAAAAGTAACTGCTAGACCAATTCCGGGTGTTGAATTAAATAAACAAAAAAATGTTGTAGATAAAGATGTGTACGCTGAAGAAAGTAATAATGTCGAAGATATTGGTTTAGTTAATGTTGCTAAAGAAGCTATTAAAAATAATGTTAAAAAATTAATAATTGTATCATCTATATGTGCGAAATGTCAAAAAAAAGATATGAATATTGATATTAATAGCGGAGAAGTTACAGATAAGGGCGAAACTAGTTGTGATGCTTGTTATAATAAACAAGAAGGCGAAGAAAGAGTTAGATTATTATATGAAAATGCTCCATCATATATGAGTTATACTATAATTAGACCAGGGATGTTATCACCAGGTGAAAAAAGAGGGGTAGAAGATGTTGAATTTAATCAAGGGGTATCAAAAAGTGGTATTATTTCACGATTAGATTTAGCAGATGTATTAGTAGAATCAACTTTGACAAATAATTCTAATAAAAAAACATTTGAAGTTTACTATAAAGATACCGCACAACCTGTTGATATGTATAAATCATTGAAAACATGTAAAGAAATGGGAAAAAGTGTTAAAGAATGTTTTTTTGGCGAAGATTATAAAGATGATAAAAAACCTATAGAAATAGATAAACTATTAAAAAATAAAGTAAAAGGTAGTATTTTTCTTTCTGGCAAAGAAGTAATTGGTAATAATTACGCAGAAATGTTAAATAAATTAAAAATAGATGAAAAAGAATATTATGATATTAATATTTTAAAATCTAATGATATTTTTTAAAATTAGAATTATAAAAAAAAATGACATATTTTTAAAAACTATATAAAGATAAGATATATATATATATATGTGAAAGTAACACCAGCGCTCTCATAGCTTAATCGGTTAAAGCGTTGGTCTTATGAGCCAAAGATTGGGAGTTCGAGTCTCCCTGAGAGCAAATCTTATTTTTATAAAATCAAAAAAATGATTAATAATTAAAAAGGTTAGTTGTATAACTAACATCCAGCAATTTTAAATCAAAGATTATAAAAGGTTAGTTGTATAACTAACATCCAGCAATTTTAAATCAAAGATTATTAAAAAGTTAGTTGTATAACTAACATCCAGCAATTTTAAATCAAAGATTATTAAAAAGTTAGTTGTATAACTAACATCCAGCAACTATACAGCGCGATGTTATTAATAAAATTTATAATATAATTATAATATTATATTATATTTTTATTACATTATATTATTATATAATAATAATTTATTATATAAATTTTTTATTATATTCGTAATATATTTTGATATATAATATATCTAATAATATATTATCTTAGATGAAAAATATATTATAATACAATAATTATTTGCCCCCTTAGCTCAATTGGATAGAGCGCTGGCCTTCTAAGCCAGAGGTTGTGAGTTCAATCCTCACAGGGGGTGTTTATTTTTATATAAATACTTTAAATATTTATTTTTTTTTTAATAAAGAACATAACTTATTATACTCACTTTTTGTTTTTTTTATAGAATATCTTTTGTTAATATTAAAATTTAGTAAATTTTTAATAAAATTTAATATTAAATTAAATTCAGCATTTTTTAATGCTAATTTTTTTTTAAAATTAGATGTTATAAATAAATCAAATAGTGAAATCCCCAACATATATACATCAAATTTACTTAAATTTATTTTTTTAGGAATTTTATATTTTTTATAGACTCTAATTTCTTGATATAAATAATATAAAATTATTTTAAATTGTTGTTTTCTTTTTTTGTCTGAAATAAAAAAATTCTGATGTCTTAAAATTAAATTTTTAAAATATTCAAAAAAATCTATATAATTATTTTTATTCGCTTCTGGTGGATATTGATGATTTGAAGTTGCTCGTATAAATTTATTAGAATAATTATAAAAATGTTGTTTTTTAATTAAAAAACCGAAATCTATTATTTTAGATTCTTTATTTTTAAAATTTAATAATATGTTTGGAGGACGAATATCTTGATGTATATAATTTTTTTTTTGTAATATTTCTAAACCATTTATAACATTTTCTAAATTTAAAAAAATTTTTTTAAATGTTATATTATTTTTTGATACATGTTTCCATAAATCTTCTCCACCATTTTCATAAACTATTTGATATACTTCTTGATTATCATCTCCATTAAATATATCTTTACAATGTATATATGCAGATTTATCATATTCATTTATTTTTTTTTTACAATTTGATAATTTATTTACTATTATTTTTTTATTATTTTTAAATAATTTTTCTATTATATCTTGATTATTTAATTCAGTTATATAATCTTCTTTATCTCTAAAAATTTTTACAACCGTTTTTTTTTTATTCAATTTAACATCACATTCTTTTGCTGGTTTTAATACACATCCATATGCTCCTTCGGCTATAAATTCTGTTTTCATAATTTTCTTATTAAATATAGATATTTAAATTATAGTTTTTCCAATCATTACCAAATTTTCTCATATTTTTATGAGCATGAATTGAATCAAAGTCCCGTAGCATTTTCTTTTTATTACTAATTGTAATCTTTGAATATTTATATTTATTAGGAATTTTTACACAATCATTATCATCTGAAAATTTCTTATAATAATGTTTTGAAATATAATTATTATTCATTTTATTATAATAAATTTTGATAATAAATTAATCATTTTTTTTTTATTAAAATAAATTTGTTATTATTTATTAGGTAATATGTCTACAACATATATTGAAACTTATATATTCGGTTTTGGCGGTGTAGCAAATAAAAGAAATTTTTCAGGCACTGATAATAGTGCTGGAGTTGCTACAACTTATGGTAATATTAATAGTGCTAAAACAGATAGAGATAATCGCAGACAAGATAGAGTTAGAAAAGAAATTGATGGTGGCGAAACTGTTGATGGTAGTACTAAATATTATACCACACAAAGTGCATTAGATGCCGATAGTAGTTTTAGTGGTACTAAATTCTTAACTAATGAATCATTGCATGTATCAGGACGTGATTTAGAAACAAATACTACTGAAGTTGCAAGACAAGCAGCGAGAGTTGCCGAAAGAGGAACATATAATGCTGGTACTGGCTTATATGCCGGTGATACTGGTGCTGAAAAAGATAGAGAAGATGCTAGAACTTTAGAAACAAATACTACTGAAGTTGATAGACAAGCAGCCAGAGTTGCTGAAAGAGGAACATATAATGCTAGTACTGGCTTATATGCCGGTGATACTGGTGCTGAAAAAGATAGAGAAGATGCTAGAACTTTAGAATCGGGAACTACTGAAGTTGCAAGACAAGCAGCGAGAGATGCCG
>Ga0208749_1000016_pt1 | contig 41329 bp, 30 predicted proteins | sample Knorr_S15_td_DCM_FD_185601 | JGI IMG/M metagenome (GOLD analysis project Ga0208749, IMG submission 185601) | Marine microbial communities from Southern Atlantic Ocean transect - Knorr_S15_td_DCM_ad_63m_LV_B (SPAdes) (version 2) | ecosystem: Environmental > Aquatic > Marine > Oceanic | place... | reverse complement strand
CACATGTAATAATATAACAAAATCTTATAAAGTCCATTTATTTAATAATGAATAAATAAAAATAATATTCATTTTTTAATAAATAAATAAAAATAATATTTTTTTTTATATTAGTATATTTTCTAATCAAGATCTTCATCTACTGGTGGACACGGGGGACAAAATCCTTCTGGCATACCACCTGGCATACTACCTGGCATACCACCTGGCATACTACCTGGCATACCATCCGGCATATTAGCACCATTTGGTGGATTTTTTTGATATAATTTCATCATTAATGGATTCGTTTTTTCTTCAATTTCTTTTTGTTTACTATCATATTCTTCTGATGTTGCACTTGTATTATCTTCTAACCATTTTAATCCTTCTTCAATAATAGGATCTAGTTCCTTTTTAATTTCTTCTACTTCGTCATTATTTTCATTATTTGGATCGGATTTTACATTATTTTTTAAATTATATAAGAAATTTTCTAAACCATTCCTCTTTTCAATTTTTTCTTTATTTGCATCATCTTCTTCCTTAAATTTTTCTGCCTTTTTAACCATTTCTTCAATTTCTTCTTTACTTAGACGTCCTTTGTCGTTTGTAATTGTAATATTATTTGATTTTCCTGTACTTTTATCTGCTGCTGAAATATTCATAATACCATTCGCATCAATATCAAATGATACTTCAATTTGTGGTACACCTCTTGGTGCAGGTGGAATACCATCTAAATGAAAATTACCTAACATATTATTATCTTTTGTAAAACCTCTTTCGCCTTCATAAATTTTAATATCTACACCGGGTTGATTATCTGCATATGTAGAAAATACTTGTGATTTTTTTGTTGGAATTGTAGTATTTCTTTCAATAATTTTTGTCATTACACCACCGGCAGTTTCAATACCAAGAGACAATGGTGCAACATCAAGTAGTAAAAGTTCATTTGTTTTACTATTACCTTGACCTGTAAGAATTGCGGCTTGTACTGCTGCACCATATGCTACTGCTTCATCTGGATTAAGTGATTTATTTAGTTGTTTTCCATTAAAATATTCAGATAGTAATTGTTGTACTCGTGGAATACGTGTTGTACCACCTACTAATACAATTTCATGAATATCACTCTTTGACATTTTTGCATCAGTTAAAAGACGATTAATAGGATCGATTGTTCTTTTAAAGATAGGATCAGCAAGTTGCTCGAATTTTGCTCTAGATAATGTAGTTACATAGTCAATTCCATCGCTTAGAGAATCTACTTCGATAGATGTTGTTGTACTAGATGATAAATTCTTTTTTGCTTTTTCTGCCGCAATATTTAGTCTTTTAAGAGCACGAGCATTTTGCTTTACATCAATTTTATGTTTCTTTTTAATATCATCACATAAATAATCAACAATAATATTATCTACATCTGAACCACCTAAATGTGTATCACCACCAGTTGCTTTAACTTCAAAAATACCACCATCTAAAGTTAATACAGATACATCATGTGTACCACCACCACAATCAAAAACAATGATATTAATTTCATTATCACTATCATTTTTATCTAATCCATATGCAATTGCAGCAGATGTTGGTTCATTAATAATTCTTAGAACTTCTAGACCCGCAATTGTACCAGCATCTTTAGTTGCTTGTCTTTGAGAATCATTAAAATATGCAGGTACAGTAATTACTACTTTTTTAAGTTCTTGACCAATATACGCTTCAGTTGTTTCTTTTAATCTTTGAATTACCATTGCTGAAATTTCTTCAGGATGAAATTTCTTTTCTTCGCCTTTATATTTTACATTAATTTGAGGTTTATTATTACTGTCTCCTGTAACTTTAAAAGACCATAGTTTATTATCTGCTGAAACACATGATTCATCAAATTTACGTCCAATTAATCTTTTTGCATCATATACTGTATTTTTTGGATTCATTGTTGATTGATTTTTAGCAGGTTCTCCTACTAATTTTTCTTCATCTGTAAATGATACATATGATGGAATTGTTCGTGATCCAGTTTGGTGATCTGGTATAATTTCTACTTTATCATTTTTCCAAATAGCAGCACAACTAGTTGTTGTACCAATATCAAAACCCGCGGCAATATCTTGTACACTCATATCTTATATAATTTATTTATTAATATTAAATAATCTTTAAATATTTTTATTATTATACTCTAGTTATTTTCTTTCTTTTATAATAAATTGTAAATGATATAACAACCCTAAATATTCCAAGATCATCTCTCCATATTTCATTTTCTTTTTTTAATTCTAGTTTTTCATGCCTACCATCTTCATTTACATGCCATAAATTTACACTAAATCTTTTTAATTCAGGTTCAATTGGATTTACCACTAATGTATTTGTATCATTTGGTCCACAACTTGTTCCAGATAATTCATTTTTAAACAAATAATATGGTCTTGTTGCTGATGTCTGTAAATCACCAACTAAATTTGACTCTGATTTTACAATATTAACAGCATCATAATATTTTAATAAATTTGTTTTTGTATCTTTTATTTTGAAATTTATCGGTAAATTATTTCTATCTCTTATATTACCATATTGTCCTGATTTTCCAGGATTAAACAATACAATTGCTCCATTAGTTACATTTGCATCCCACTGTGATTTTAAGTAAGGACCATTACCATTATAAGGATATTCTTTTTGTTGTGTAATATCATCACCCATATCATCTTTAGTTAGAGGAATAACTTCCTTAGATAATACATTTATTCTATTATAATTATTTAAAGTTACATATATATAATCGCCATTTTCAAAATAATCTTTTTGCGTACCATCATATTTACTAGTATATTTATAATTAGGTGTTGTATATATTTCAGTTTTTAAAGTTTTAATATAAATAACATTTTTAATATCATCTAAAATATCTACATAAAATTCATAATTATCTACAAATTCCGCATTTTTAGTGTCTAGATGTATTGTTACTTTTTCTAGATTGTCTTCCATTATTATTATTATATCTATATATATAATTTATTATTTATATAAAGATTTTATTATAATTATTATTATTATGAAAGACAAAATTATAAATATTTCAAATTTTTATTTTAAAAATTTTCAAGCAATTATATATAATATATGTTCTATTTTTTTTATTATTACTAATACATTAATTCCATTATATACAGATGAAATTATTTATTTTAATTGTATTATAATTGAAAATATTACTTGTAATTATAAAAATGATAATGATAAAAAAATAAATAATTTTAATATATTTATGAACAATTTAATTCATAAAAACAACGATATTATTAGTAAAATACAAAAAATTCAAAGTGAAAATGAAAATATTAACAATTATTTATTAGAACCAGATAATGAATATAGTTCTAATTCATATACTGATTCAGATGATTCGGGTGATAATCAAAATTCTATTGTAGAATCTTCATCATCAGATTTTTTAAGTGATAAAATTTTAAATAAAACTAATAGTAATAATTCGATAAATGATAATACTATTTTTAAATTCGATTTAGAATATAAAAAAAATAATTAATTTACATTATGAATATCTTAATAATGACATTTTTTTACCCCAATTTTTTTTATAAATTTTATGTATCGTCAATTCTTTTCCATAACATTTTATTTTAAATCTATCTCTGTTTTTTATTTTTTTTAAAATATTTTCATATATTGATATATCATCTTCTATGTTCTTTAATGCATTATTTACTCTATTTGGGTTTATGTATTTTCCAACTAAAATTGCTGTATAACGACTATATAAAAAACATAAAATTGTATCAAGTGATCCAATAGTATAATTATTAATATTTTGTACTGAAAAACAATTATCTTTAACTTTTGTTATTTCTATTATATTTATTAATTTATTATTATTCTTATTAATTAATTGTATTCTATATCTATTTTCAATAATATCTATTGATGAACTGGTATCAGTTTTTTTTATTATTTTTAATTTATATTTTTTTAAATTTATGTTTTTTTGTATAATATTTGAAATATTTTTACAATCAATAGCATAATTTTTTGATAATATTTGAAATAAATAACTATATTCGCTATTATTACAACAATTATTATTTTTTATATTTTTTATAAATTTTAATGCATACATTCCAATAATTGGTAGTTTATTTTTTTTAAAATACCTTAATAAATATCTTTTACATACTATTATATCATCTGGATATTTAATAAATTTTTTAAATTTTGTATCTTTTTTTTTATTAATAATATGTTTTGTTAATAATTTTAAACGCGAATGAATTTTTTCCCATCTATAATATGATTCTTTTGGTCTAGATAATTCGTAATATAAATTTCTTATAAGGAAAGTAAAAGGAGCAATTATATAATTATTTTTATAATATTTAAAATATCTAGTTAATAATTCATCTTGATGAATTTTTAAAAATATATTATATACATCCTTATTTATATATGTTATATCAATTATACTTATCATACCAGCATATACTTTATAAGTATTTTCATGTACTGCCATTCTTACCTTTAAAAAACGATATTTCTTTTTTTTTAAAATTTTAGCTAATTTAATTGCATGTTTTTTTGGATTATATGAATAACAATCATAATCAGCGGGTGTATGATATTTATATATTTTATTATTTTCTGGTAATATCATATTTAAAGCATAACCACCATATAATATTAATTTTTCTTTTTTAACATAATTAGAAACCTCTTCCATAATATCTTTTGTTAAAAAAAAATTTTTTTTTATATCGTTTACTTCAATTTTATCTACAATTTTTTTTAAACTCATTTTAATAATTATAAATATAAATAAAATAAAAATAAATTTTTTAATTAAATATATTACTAAAAGTTTTATTCATTTTTTCATATGCTTTTTTATTTAATAATGGTTTTGATTTATTTGAGAATATATTTTTTACAATTTCTAAATTATCATTTGAAGTAGTTTTTATATCAAAATTTACAAATGTTTCTTTTCCTATTTTATTTACTTCTTCTCTAAGTTGTTTTATTTCATCTAATTTTTCTTCAAAATCATTTTTATCTATATCATTACTTACTTTTTTATCCCATAAATAATAATTATAATTATCTTGTAATATTAAATTTTTTAAATCTGGTAATTTAGAATTATCTTCTTCGTCATAATCGTTTGTTACAGCATATTTATCTGTATTATTAGACTCGAAAATATCTTTAACTTTATCACTTTTATTATATTTATCAAATCTTTGTATATCATTTGCCTTATCTTTGATTTCTTTTTCAGTAAAATATTTTTTAAATATTTTTATAATATCATTCTTTATTAATTTTTTATTTTCTATTATTTCACTTTTGAAATTTTCAAAATTACTATGTATTAATATTGCTCTAAATAAATGTTCATTATATTGTAAATAATGATAAAGATCTTTTAATGGTCCCAATAATGCTTTCGGTATTTCTTCATTTAACTCTGTTAAATATAATTCTGCTATTTTTCCATATATATTTTGTTTATTATCTGCATATATTAAATTTGGATTAGGATCATTTGATTGCAATTTAATTACTCTGATATATTCATCCGAATTTATAATATGTCTTTTTATTTTTTCTAAATTTATTTGATTAATCATTATTTTTCTACTCCATTCATTTAATTCTTCTGAAGTAGGTTGACGATATAATAACTGTTTATATAATGTGATTATTTTATACTTATTAATATTATACAATGGATCTGAAATATCTATTTTCTTAATTTCAGTTTGTGAATATGGTAAATATGCATCACTTATTGGATCAATTACTTTTTTATCATTTATATATTCCATCTGAATATTATTTGACTTCCTCTCTAATTCATATATATTTTTTTTATATTTATTTTTTCTAACTTTCTGAATTTTTTTTCCAAATTTATTTTTTAATTCAAGTCTTTCTAACATTTCTTTTTTTGCATTATTATTATAATCTTGTGATTCTTTTTGAATATCTCTATTACTTAATTTATATAAATTTAAGATTCTATCACGTTTTGATATATCATTATCTTTTTCTAAATATTCTTTATAAATTGATTTACTACCATATATTATTATAACACCTTCTGTCCCTTTAGAATCATTATTATTTATAATTTTTTTTAGTAATTCGCTATTATTTTCGTAATTATTTATATTTGTTATAATTATTGAACCATTACCTCCTTTACCATAAATTTTATTTTTTTTATTATCTAATATATTTATTTTATCTAATATAGATTTCTCGTTCTCATTATTTATTTCACCATATATACCACCATAACCTCCGCCTGAAACATAATTTATATTATTATATATATATTTATCTATAATTTTTGTACTTTTTCCACCTATACCTAAACTATTTTTATTTGCTGATAGACCATTATTATATTTCTTTTTTATATCATTAAATAAATTATAATAACCACCACTTCCTCCTCCTCCCCCATATAGTATATCATCAAAATAACTTGGACTACCATTTCCACTTATTCCATTTCCTACACCACCTATACCTCTTCTTCCACCTCCACCACCACCTCCACCACTACTATATAATTTATTACCAATAATTCCATTAATTGGTGTACGTGTAGCATCTTTTGTATATGAACCACCACCCCCACCACCTGCTACTACTAATTTTTCAAAATTTCCTGCACTATCTATCATTTCTATTTCACTATTATTTCCATATTTTCCCAAATCATTATCTTCAGTTCCTTCTGCCCCACCACTACCCACTAATAATCTATATTTACCTGCAGGCATTTTAATATTTTTAAATAATTTAACATCACCACCACCTCCTCCACCACCGCCATAACCGCCACCTCCTCCACCACCAATCATTAATATATCAACATGTTTATCAATTTTAAATTCAAAATTATAAATTTTATGTTTTTCTAATAAATTATCACCATTAAATAATATTTTTCGCGTATCTGTTATATCATTTATAAATTTAGCTGTATTATATTTATTATATTCTAAACTATAATTATTTAATTCTTTCCATTTATTATCATGATAAAATAATATTTTTTTATCAGTTCCTATAAATAATGAAGATTCGTCATCTATTTTATTTTTAGGATGAATAAATAAATTATTTATAAATTTAATATCATCTTTTGAATATATTATTTCTTTTTCTGAACTTTCTATTAAATTTAATGTTATGTCTTCTTTATTATTTATTAATTCTAATGATTTACTAAATATTTTATTTTCATTTGTAACATAATATAATAAAAATTCTTTAATGTAACTTTTTGATTCTTCCGTAAAATATTTAAAATCAATATCATAACCTTTTATATTTTTTATATTAAATGTATTAATATCTAATATATTTATTGTTGAATTAAAATCAGGAGGAATATTTATATAATCTTCAAAACCATATTTTATATGATAAATAGAATTATTATTTTTAATATTATCTATATTATTTAAATCTATCTTAAATAATGAATCTTCATTTGATCCTAACAAAAAATTATTTAATTTATTTGATAAATCTGATAATATAATATTATTAATATTTATTAGTTTAATATCATTTAAATAATTAGTTATATATAGATTTTCAGTATAATCAGATTTATAATTTAATAATAAGTTTTCTGAATTATTTCCATTAGTATTTAATAAAATAAAAAAATCATTTTTATAATTTAGTAATTTTTTTATAGTACATACTTTTAAAGATGTTTTTTCTATATTTGTATCATAATAATATTTAATAAAACTACATTTATAATTTAATTTTTCTAATTCATGATCTTCAAAATTATTTAAATCATTAATTAAATTTATATATTTCAGAGTTAATTCAGTGTAATAATTTATTTCATCATTTTCTACATTTTTATAATTAAAATTTCCAATTGTAGAAAACATTAATCCTTCTGGTTTATTATCATCTGTATATTTTACAATAATATTATCAATTAATATATCTTTATTATTTAAAAATTCTAAATTTTTATATTTATTTAAATATTTTTCATCGGAATACTCATTTTTTAGTTTTTCTTTAAAAGTATTAATATTGTCATATGAAAATATTAATTTATTCCAAGTATTTGCATAATCAGTTGTATAATATATATTTATTGCTTTTGTACTATGTGATTTTATTCCAGCAAAACCATATTTAAAATCATTACTAAAGTCAATAGCAGTTATATTTATATTATCTGTTGTTACAATTTTTGATTTTTTAATTCCAATTTTATTATTTAATATATAAATATCATTGTCATTTGTAATATAATATACTGATTTAATATTATTTTCATCTATTTTTTTATCTAAAAATTTAATATTACATTGATCTATATCACAATTTTTATATTCTAAATTACTATTTACTGATAAAATAGAAAAATCATTATCAATAACCTGTGAAACAAATTTCTCTTTGTAATTATTGTATATATACATAAATATATAAGAAATTATTATCATTAATAATATAATTAATAGTATATTAATATACTTCATACTTAATATATATATAGATATTAATGAAAAGAATATCTATAATAGGAGCTAATATATCAGGATTATATAATGCTATTAAATATATTGATACAGATTTTATTATAGATATTTATGATAAAAAAAATCAAATAAAATTAGAAACAAGTGATAATTATATATATAATTTATATAATGACAATCATAAAAATTATATAAATTTGTTAAAAAAATTTAATATTAAATCAATTGAATTAGATAATATTAAATTTAATGATAAGATTTATAATATTATTAATTCTGTTATTGATAAAGTTAAATTAATTCCATATAATGTTCGCGCATCATATACTTTTTTGAGTATATGTAAACTTTATTTAAATACTAATGATTATGATTTTGTTTTTAAAGAATTAAATAATAATAATATATTAAATAATATAAATGCAAATGATTTTATAAATATATTTACTGAAGATTTATCTAATAAAACAAAATATTATTACATTAGTAATCAAGATATTAATTTATTATTATCAGAAATGATAGTATTAATTAATAGATCAGAAACAATAAATATACATTATAATTATAAAATTAATGAAATTGATTTTAATAATAAAACAAATGAATTTAAATTAAATAATTTAAATATTTATGATTATGTTATTTGTACGTTATCTAAAAAAAATATTAATAATATTAAGTTATGGAATAATAAAAATTTAAATTTACTTAATAATTCAGTTTATGAAGTTAATGAAATTAATATTAAAAATTTAATTGATAATATTATTAATATTAATTTAGATCTTAATAAAATTGAAAAAAATTATATTATTAGAAATATATTATTAGAGAATTTACATATTATTTATCCTCAAAATAAAATTTATAATGATGAAATATATTTATGGACTACTTTTAATAGAAATGATAACTATAATTTTTTTTTAAAAGAAAAAATTAAATTTTTATTAAATAGTAAATTTTTTATATGTTCTCTTTGTTATTGTAAAAATAATATTTTTGTGAATTATTTAATTGAGACAATTGATACAACGAATTTTATTAAAATTAAAAAGAAAAAAAAATAATTTAAATAAAAAGAACATATATATATTATAATGTATAGAACAAATTATCTTTTATATTTTTTATTGAATTTTTTTATAACTGTTTCTAGTTATTCTATTACTTTTCCCACATTTACAAAAAATAAAGCTATTATTTCTAATATAGATGTTAAAAGTGCTTCTTCATATGAAATTAACGAATTTAAAAAAATTATTAAAAAAATACCTGTTATTATTTTTAAAAATCAAAAATTGACACCAGAACAATATTATATCTTTGTTAAAGAATTTGATAATAATCATGATAAAGATGTATCACTATATAGTCATACTGAAAATACAATACCATCAGTACCACAGGTTGAATTAATACAACATAAAAATAAAAGTGAGCGATTTATTAACATGGATGATGAATTTAATTATTTATGGCATCAAGATGTTACAGGATCTAATAAATATATTACACCTATTATTAGTAGTATGTATATGTTATCATCGCCGACTCATGGTGATGATACAACATTTGCAAGTTATGAGGATGCTTATGATTCCATGGACATAAATTTTAAAAAATATATTCAAAATTTAATTGTTATTCATTCAACATCAAAACTAAGACAAGATAATGCTATATATGATTATACTGGTTTAAGAAATGATTTAAAATATAGATATGATGATGATATTTTTACAGAAAATCCATTTGTTATATATTCAGATGAATATGTTAATAAAAAAACATTTGCTTTAAATCCTAAAAAATTTTTAAGATTTAAACAATTAAATTATGAAGATAGTAATAATTTATATCGTCATATTATGAAAAAATATGTTACGCGCACAGATAATATAATATCACATCATTGGGATGATTATGATTTATGTATATTTAATAATAGAAAATTAATTCATACATCTTCGCCAAAAGCAGTATATAAAAATAAAGATAGAATTTATTTACAATGTAGATTAGCAACTAAAAGTTCTTTATTAAAATTAATTAATTAAAATATATAAAAAAATGATTATAATATATTTTAAAATTAAAATTAAATATAATGAAGTTTTTAATTGTCACAGTTCTATGTTTTATTCAAGGTGTTTATACATTTAGTCCAATGAATTATAATAAACCGATTAAATATAATTCAATTTATAAAAATTATAAATGTACTTTATCAAAAAATAATAAAGAAAATATTTTAAGTAATGCTATTAAAGTACTTAATACAGCGGTATCAGTACATAATAATAAAAAAGAATGGAATCCACCCATTGGTTATGTTCCCGATAGAATTAAAAGAAGTAATAATAAATTTAAAAAATGGAATCCCCCCATTGGTTATATCCCTGAATCACTAAAAAATAAAAAAATTGTAAATCATATCAATAATCAAATTTCAAATGTTAAAAATCAAGATCAATTATTTACTAATATAATTGATGAAACAAAATATATTGAAGAACAAACAAATAAATTAGAAGAAGAAACTAAAATTTTAAAAGATATTATTAAAAAAATAAATCACCACACCAACAATATTGCAACTGTTACATTATATCGTAATGAAGATACTAATAATGAATATTTTCCAAATAATAATAATTATTATCATGGAAATATTCCATAATCAAACAACATTAAAATAATTTTTATATAAAAATTATTTATTTATTAAATAAATAATATGAAATTTTTAAAAACTTTTTTTATTTTTAATTTAATATATTTTGCAAATTCTTTTACTGTTAATTTTCCTACTTTTACTAAAAATAAAGCTATTATTTCTAATATAGATGTTAAAAAAATAACAGATGCTGATAAATTAGAATTACAAAAATTATTTAATATTGTTCCTATGTTGGTTTTTAAAAATCAAAAAATTAATCCACTAGAATATTATGATTTATGTAAAATTTTTGATAAAAATTATAAAAAAGATATATTACACCCATGGTATACTGCAATCCCATCTGTTCCACAAGTCTCTATTAGAGGTAATATGAATACTTCTGGTATATTTGGCACTAGTAATATAAATCTTAATGATGTTACTTCATATTTTATATATAATTTTGTATGGCATCAAGATTTAGTCGGTCATTCTAAACATTTACCACCAATTGTTAGCAGTATGTATATGTTAAAAACTCCTAAAAAAAATAAAATTAGTACTATATATGCAAGTCTTGAAGATGCTTATGACAGTTTAGATTTATCACTTAAAAAAGAATTAAATGATTATAATGTAATTAATGTTAATTCATTAAATAGATTAAATGATGTAACATATGATTATACAGGTTATATTAGAAAAGATAAAAAAAAATATTATGATGATGATATTTTTACTAAAGATCCTTTTGTTATATATTCTGATAAAAGTAAATATAGAAAATCTTTACTAATTAATCCCAATAGATTTTTTAAATTTGATAAACTTGATTATAATGATAGTTTAGAATTATTTAGACATATTATGAAAAATAATGTTCTTACTAATAGAAATATTTTTCATCATAATTGGGATGATAATGATATAATAATATGGAATAATCGCAAATTAATACATACATCAAGTCCAACAATTGAATATAATAATAAAGATGAAAAAAGAAACAGGATGTTTATTCAATGTTTTTTAGCTACTAGAGAACCATTATTGTCTTCTTCTTTAAATAATTCTGAACCTATTTTTCACCCAATTAGAATAGATAAATCAATTATTTAAAGATTATTTTATATTATTTTTATACATATAATGATTAATTATATTTTATTACTTTTAACATATTTTAATCTAGATTTATTTTATTATAATAAATATAATTCTATTAATTTTGTAATTTGGAAAGGATACAATAAAGCAAATATTGATTATATAAATTTTAGTAATATTTTAATCGAACATGGAAAAAAATATAATATTAATTTTAATGTAACTATTTCCGATAATTATGATTTAAATGAAATTAAGTATAATACTATATTATTTGGTCATTCTTATGGTGGATTTAAATGTCTTGAATATAATAATTCAAAATTAATTGCTAAAATTGTTTATGGCGCGACTCATAATAGTTATAAAAAAATAAAACATATTAGTAAAATTGATAAGGATAATATACCTACTCTAACAATGATTGGGAATAAAGATGGTATCTTTGCACCATCTCATTTAAATGATGAAATATATCATAACTATATTTTTAAAAAAAAAAATCAAAATAGTATTCTTGTTAATAATACTAATCATTTATGTATCTGTAATAATAAAGAAAATTATTTATCTAATTTTTTAGGTATTAAAGATAATAATTTAGATATTGATCCAAATTTAATGATAAATTCTGTTTGTAATATAATTATTTATTATATTAAATTTATATTATAATATTATCCATGATAATTGATTTATTACTGGCAATAATATTATTTTACTAATTAATGTCAAAAATATTCCACACATAATTGTTACAGCACTATAATGTTTTAAAATTATTAAAAATTTATCTGGAAATTTTTTTGTATCACTATTAACTTTTCTTAATAATGGTATCCATGATGAACTTCCATAACCAGGTTGTGTTGTTATTGCTGTTAAAGTCGTATTTTTAACATTCGGATGTGCTATACAATTTAAACATAAATTTGCTATTTTATTATATGATATTTTAGTTGGAGGTAAATACATACCATTGTCTATTAATGTTAATGATGAATCTGTATCAATATTATGATTCATCATTCCTGGACGTATAATTGTATATGTAATATTAGAATCTCTTAATTCACATTCACCCGCATAATTCCATGCTTTATGCATTGATCCAAATAAATTTATAATTATAGATGGAATAGACCATGGTTTTTCGCCATTTCCAGTTACACGAATAATATGTTTAGTTTTAGTTATTTTAGCAGCATTTATAATATTAATCATTCCTAAATAATTAACATTTACTGGATGATTTAAATCATTTATATTATTTCTTATTATATCTCTTAATTTTGTTTTTCTTTTTGAACCATGTACTGCAATACATGTATCAACACCTTCTAATAGTTTTACAATACTTTCATAATTATTAACATCGCCATTAACAATTTTTATATTAGGATTTTCATTATAATAATTATTTATATTTGATGAAGTATTTTGTCTATTTAATATTTTTGTAGAAATTTTATTTTTACATAATTCTTTTACCACTTCTCTTCCTAAATTACCACTCGCGCCTATTACCGCTACATTTCCATATGAAAATGCCTCTGTTAAACTAAATAAAGCAAAAATTATAATATATAACATGCAAGTACATAGTAATTATATTATATTTTTTTTTTATATATATTAAAAAAAAATGATTTTTAATTTTATTAAATAAAATTAAATAAATGATCTATACCGCTTTTCTTAAAATTTATATTATTCTAACTATTTATATTAATTATTCTTATACTTTTGATTGTAATTTATATCCTATTCTAAAAAATTTATTTGATAATAATAAGTATATTAATAATAATAATAAAAAGTATAATAAAAATTATTATTCTAGAGAAGATGCAAAAAATTATAGAAAATTTAAACTCTCTAAATTTATGATTGATAATACCGCTTCTAATATTGTTGGTCCTAAAAATAATATTACAAATGTATCTAAAAGTATTATAGATTTTACAAATTTTTTAGAAATGGAAAATACTTCCCCCCCTTGTTCTAATAATTAAATATTATTATTTAAGTTTTTTGTTTTTAATTCTTAAACCATTGTATTTCTTTTTGGTGGATATTTTCCTACTTTCATCTTTATTTGTAATTGATTACAAATATACCATATAATACTTGTTGATATTAATAATGAAAATGTTATTAATCTATTTATATATGTTTTTGTTGGGTAATAATATGTTAATAGAGGCCATACTAAAATAAATATAAGTGGTTTCAAATAAACTATTATTTTTTTTATAGATTCTAAATTTTTATAAGCATTTTGACATATTTTACAGTGTTTTAAATGATATTCTTCTCTATTTATTAATTCATCTTTTTTATTAAATTTTTTTATAATTTTATTTTTTCCCCATGGTATTGGACCCGCTTTTTTTAACCATTTTCTCCATAATAATACTGGTGTATCGGCTTCTGTTGCTAAATTATAATGTTTTAAAGTTGAATTATAATTATAATAATTATTATCTCTTAATAATAATTCTTTTTCTTGTTCATGTAAAAATATTGTATCTTCTTCTAATACTTCATTCCGACCCATATGTCTTATAAAACTTGGTTTACTAAATAATAAAAATTTTGTGAATAAATTATTTGGCGTTTGCATTGGAAATCTTGCTATTATTCTAGAATATCCAGGTGATTTTGGTATTGCATATGCAACAACCCATGCATTAATTAATGTTTTTATACTATTATCTCTATTTTTTTTATGACTTTTAAATATATTAAATGGATTTATAGTTTTTATCTGCAAATTTGTATGTTGATAACAGGGTGCTTTAAATTCTGTATGATTACCAAAACCTTTTATTATATCTATTTTAAAACCTTTTTTTGATATATCATTTGTTATATTATATTTAATTGGTTTTGCTAAATTTCTATTACCTTGAGAACCGTGATGTGTAAAAGGAACATGACTTATATCTATTATATTTTCCAATAATATACTATAATCATATGGCAAATCTAATGAAAAATCATCAGTCATTACACCATTATCAATAGGTGGACTTGTTGGTATTAAATTTGTAGATGGTTTATAACCATTTATATATTTTTCAGGCCATATCCATATAATTCCTTGTTTTGTAACTATATTATATGAATTAATATTAAATCTATTATTATTTTCACAATATGGTTTTTCTCTTTGTGGCATTTTTACACAATTACCTGTTGAATTAAAACACCATCCATGATAAGGACATTCTACTACTCCTTTATCTGTAATTCTACCTTCTGATAATGGAGCAAGTCTATGAGAACATTTATTATCTGTTGCACACCATTCATTATTTATTTTGTCCCACCAAATAACTAAACTATTGCCTAGTAATGTAAATTCAAATGGTTTATTTTTATCTGTTCTATCTTCTAGAGCAATTGGATACCAATTTTTTTTCCAATCAAAATTATTAAATTTTTTATTATTATTTATATTATTTTTTTCATCTATCATTTTAATATAACTATTTTTTATTCCACATATATTTATTCGTTTTTGTTTATTATAATATTTATTTATTTGCAATGGATTATTTAATCTTAATATATTACTAAAACATAACACATTTTGTAATAAAATTAATCCTAAAAATATTCTTTTATACATTTTTTATTATATAATATAAAAAAAACTTTATATATTAATTAATTATTTAAACTTGGTGCATTTATTCCTTGTGCTGTTAATATTCCTGTTATTAAACCTACAAATACACAAGTTATTACCCATCCAAACATTGTTTTACATATTATTTTTTTGTTTATACCTGATACATTATCTTTCCATGAACTTTCTAATAAACCCACACCACATGTTGCACCTACTTGACAATGAGTCGTTGATAATGGTATTTTTAATCTACTTCCAAATATTGTAACCAATGCAGCACTTAATTCTATTATTGTACCTCTTGATGCTGTTATTTTACATAATTTTATACCTATTGCTCTTATAATTTTATAACCATATAATAATAATCCTATTGATATACCAACACCTCCTAGACTTAATATCCAATATGCATTATTATCCATTACTGAATTTTTTCTAACATCGCCATCTATATATATTGTTAAAATTGCTGCAAATGGTCCTATAGCATTTGCTACATCATTTGCACCATGACTAAACGCAGCACATGCTGCTGAAAAAATTTGTAAATATTTGAAAAATTCTTCTGTTCTTATATCAAATTTTTCTGCATTATTGTGTAAAGCATTTACAATATCCTCATCATGTTTATCAATTTTATCATATTTATTTATATCTATATTTTTTATTTTTTTTATAATATTAAATGAACTATTATTTTCATTTATTGATTCTGCCAATACTTTATTATTTAATTCTATTTCATTAAATACTATTTCATTCATTTCTATTTCATTCATTTCATGTGGTAATTTTTTAGAAACTATTGCAGCATTATTACTATATACATATGTATATGTATTATTTGCATTGTGTGTATATGATATAAGTTTATTTTGATTATTTTCTATATTATCATTATTTTCTATATTATCATTATTTTCTAAATCATTATTATTTTTAAATTTTTCATTAATTTTATCATATATTTTTGGCATAAATGGTAATGTTATTAATCCTGAAAATATACCTGTTGTAAATGATATTCCTATTACTATATCTAATGGTGTTTTATGTAATCCCAATCCTTTTGCGCCTTTATAAAAAATAAAAAATGAATTTAATAACATTGTTAATCCAACTAATAAAGGAAATCCATAGTAAATATATTTATCTTCATATTTTTTTCTTAATATAAAATATCTTATTGTAATATATAATGATGATGATATTAATCCAGATAATATAGGTGATACAAACCATGATATTACCATACCAATTACACCTCCAACATATGGAAATGTATCTTTTGATACATACCATATTACACAATCACTTCCTTTAATTGCTATTGTCATTCCTATCATTCCACCTATACATGAATGTGTTGTTGATACTGGCATTTCCAAATAAGATGCTGTAAATAACCATGATGCAACTGAAAAACATACCCACATACAACCATACATAAGTGTATATGGATCATTTTGAAAACATTCATAATCAGCTATCCCTTTTCTAATTGTTTCCGATACATGTGATCCCATTAATATCGCACCCCCTGTTTCAAATATACATGCAAGAATAACCGCTTGTTTAATTGTTAATGATTTGGCACCAACTGATGTTGCAAAAGAATTTGCAACATCATTGGCACCTATTCCCATGGCCGCTATAAATGAAAATATTCCACCAATCCATACTATCCACAAATAATCCTCCATAGATATATATAAATTCTAATTATATATTTTAATTTAATTATTATATAATTTAAAAAAAAAATAACACCTTTTAAAATTACTTAATAGACGTAACTTTTATAAATAATCATAGTTGTATTTATAACTATATTTCTTTATTAATGGTATTTTAATAAATTTTTCATTATATTTATTATTTTTTGATAATTCTTTTATTGTTTTATTTTTATAATTTATATCATTTACTATAGCACTCGAGGGCATATAGTTTATAATATATCTTCTTATATTTTTTTTTGCATTTGGATTATTAAATTCACTAGTACGTTTAAATAAATATCTTGTTGATAATATTACATCGCCTTCATTTAGAATTGGGGCATATATTATTTTGTCTAAATCTTTTATTATGTTATTATTTATATTATTGCGATAATTAATATATTTATGAGTATGTGATTTAATTGCTATACATATACCACCGCCATTTTCATCTACATTATCTAATGCTAAATATGCATTTATTCCAGGACCTAATGTATTTTCACAAATTGGAACTTTATTTATATGCCAATTAAATCCTTTTGATTTTCCATTTATTCCTCCATTAAATTTTAATAATTTATTATTAATTGCATATAATTCATCGTTATTATTATTAACTTGGGGTGTTAATTGTGCAACTGCTTTTCCAATTTCATATACAACTTTTTTAAAATCAAAATCATTATTTAATGGATTAAATACAATACTACCATATTCTTTTAGATTGTATTCATTTTTAAATTTTTTTTTTTTAATACTATATAATAACTCATCTGAAATTAAATTTTCTATAATTATATATCCTTCATTATAAAATTTATCAATTTGTTTATTATTTAGAGGTCCTTCTAATAAATATTTACTATTCTCTCTATACAATTCAAATCCACGCGGCAAAAAACCTTTATTAATATATTTATTTAATTCTCTATTTGTTAAAAACAAATTTAGATAATTAGAATATGATAAACAATAATTGATTTTTAAAATAAAAAGAATAAATTTTATTAACATTTTTACATTATTAATTTAAATTATTATTATATAATTTAATTATATTATTCTATATTAAGAGTATTTATTAATGTCAAAACTTAAAGGGGAAAAAGATATTTTCAAACGTTTAGATAAATTATACCAAAAAGATGATGGTGAAACAATTATAAAATGGTTGAATTCATTAAAAATATATAACATTGGTCCTGATTCAAGAGTTCCTGGATTATTAAATGAAAGTACTAGAATTGCTACTGAAACTAAATCTCAGGACGGTTCTTATAATATAATTATGAAATGGATTTCTATAAATTTAGATAAGTTTGATGATTTTAATTTTGAACATGTTCCACCTAGTATTGTAAATGGTGAAGAAGTAATTAATTTATTCGATATACAAACTGAAAGAGGTTCGCCCAAAAACCCATCACAAGCTAAAGAAAAAAAAAAGACATTTAAAGATGATGCTGATGTTTATAGATGGTTTCATAATCCAGAAAAACATCCTATAAATGATACTTATTTGTCACCAGTTAGTCCAGAATATGCTGATTTTTATGGTAAATCTGTTAAAATTATGAAAAAAAAATATGGTAGAGAATTTAATATTTATGCTGGTTTTCCTGATAATCATAGATTATTTAATATTGATTTTTTGTATTACACTTTTGTATCTAAAGATAGAGGAGGTTCGAGTGGTATGCCTATACAAGATACTATAATATGTGAATTGCTTAAATCGGGTATTGATAATACAGTAGATAAAGATACTATTCTTGAAACCGAAGTTGAATTAGTAAGAAACAGATTTAGTAAAACAAGAATTCAATATACAGGAGATAATAATTATGATTTATGCAAAGACTTATTCACATCATTGAAAGAACGAATGGTTCTTACTTTGTTAAATGGAAATAATGGCGATTTTAAAGATATAACTATTGATACTATCAAGCAACGAGTTAATGAATATTCTAGATTAGGACGAGATGATCTCAAACAAGCTTTAAATTTATTTAATTTTTTAAAAACTTATAGATTTAGTAATCGTAAAATTGTTATTAATTATATTAATGAAATAGTAAGAGATGGATTATACGATGCTGATACTAGAAAATCATTAGAAGATGGATTAGTATTATATAATGCATTTCAATTAGTATATCAAGATATTGAAGATTTATTAAATGAAGATTCTGATATTGTTGATAATTATGAAAATAAACAATTTAATATAATTCCAGATCCTCTAGATCAATATTTTGATAAATATGAAGATGCTTTAAAAGTAATTCAAAATCCTAAATATAGAAACTTAATTAATTTAACAACATTTAAACCAACTGATACAAAAATATTTTTAACTGAAAGTCAATATAAAAAATTTTTAAAAAATAAAGAAAAACTTTCATTGCAATATGCAGTATCTAAAAGAGATTATGATAAGAGTTTAGTTCACTATAATTCTATACCACGTGGCGAAAGACCTTCTAAATCACCTTCTCCTCCTAAGAGACCTACTTTAAAATTAGAAAATGGAAAAATATATCAGCTAGGTCATAGAGATCCAGAATATATAAAAAAATCTTTATTAAAAGAATTTAATGAAGAATATCAAAAAGTAAGTGATTTAATTGGTGAATATAATAAAGTTAAAAACATGGGTTATTTAGAATTACTCAAATATGAAACTAAAAAATCACCAAATAAAGAAATCAAAGATATTGCTAAAGAAAATATATTATTACAAATGAATAAAGAACAAATAACTGATAATATATTATATGATTATTCTGAACTAGAAGATAAATGTAATGATGAAACAGATATCATATCTAATGAGACTATCGAAGAATATCCTTTAGCAAAATTACAGTTACTTGTTAGATTAAAAATATGGAATCGCGATAAAACAAAATATAAAACTGAATGTATATATGCACCTAAATTATATAATTATCTCGTAGAAACTGTTAATACTAAAAAATTATTTCTTAATCCTGTAACAAAACAACAATATAGTGATGAAAATATTAATGAATTAATGAAAGTTATGAGATTAATACATCCAAGAATAGAAAAACCTATATTTTTAAAACCAATAAATGATACAGAATTAAAAATTGATTATAGGCAATTTTTTGCTAATAATATGAATTGGTTTCAAATTTATATTTATAGAAAATTTGGCGATGAGAACCATATGATACATAATTTATGTACTATACCCGCAGATATGGATGCAGTAGTGCAACCATGGGTGACAAATTCAACAGATTTAACATCACCTGTAATGTTATTTAGAATATTTGCATTATTTAGACGCGGTAGTTTATTAGAAAATTATGTACCACCTTATTATGATGAACGTACTAGAAAAGTTATAAAACTTGCTATACATTTTAATAGATATAAAGAAACTAGTTATTGGCTTAGAGATAGGGAAACAGGAAGACCTAGAAACACAGCAGCTATAATAGATATGTTTAAACACTATGCAAGTGAAATTAATGATTTTCATTAATAATAAATTAAAATATTTTGTATTATTAATAATGCTACAAACATTAAGAATACCAGAATCTAAAATAAATTGGGATACTATAAATACTACTTTTGTAGATTCTATAGAATATTATGATACAAAAAAAGACTTAAATTTAATTAAATTTAAAACTGAACCCAAAGCTAAAAGTCTATCAAAATCAAAATCAAAATCAAAATCAAAATCAAAAAAATCTAGATCACTATAATAATTTGATTTTTTTTATTACTATTATTTATCTATAGTAATTATAAAAAAAAATTGTATGTATTAAATACAATTTTTTTTACTTTCTTACTCTTACTCTTGATCTTGTTTCTCTATAATTTCTTGTATAATTGCCTTGAAAATTTCAGCTTGTTTTTCTCCCCCATTCAAGGACATTATCCTAAGAGTATCTTTCAACCCACTTATTTTTTTAGGATTCTCCACAAAAAGTTTCTGCACTTCATAGAAGTGATTCGAGAACTTTGTAGTCCTAATCTCAAACATGAGATCATCAGATTGCGGGTAGACTATCTTCTGGTAGATTTTCTCCTGCAAATCAGTAGGCAAAGTGTTGAAAAGAACGTTCATCTTGAACTGTCTGTGTACTTGTTGATAGAACTGTTGAACTTGAATTTATGCCCTGTTTTTTGCGCGTATATACTCTGATTCCTGTAAATTTTCTGTCAATTTTTCTTGAATTCCTGTTTTTTTCGTCCATTTAAAAAAATAAAAAACATATAATTATATAATACATACATACACACACACACAGACACACAGACACACTTGCAATCTCATACTACAAACACTATATGAGTTTTAGTATCTCCTCTTTGAAGTATCTCGGAATAAATCTGGTGGCACCAACTTCATATTTCAACATGGTAAGTTTTTCTTCTCGTACTTTACGAAAATTGGGGGTCTTTAGGAACTGATTTTCAGTAATCTTAAACAGATGAAACATACTAACCATCTTTAAGAATCGTCTTGTTTCCCACGTGTACGATGCTCCGTAAGTCTTAAACGCGGATGCATTAAGTATCTCTGTAATCAACATAATGATCGCACGTTCATCACTTTTCGGATAAATTGTCCCATTGATTGTTTCCAATATCTCCCTATACCTTTTGTTTACTGCGTGAGTTAGAATAACAACCATTACACTGAGCAAATAATAATTTAATTCTTGTTTGGAAGAGTCTTTAATCTTGCTTACATAATTACTCGATACATCAGTGTTTATGATTTCTATATACTGACAAAACCTGGAAATGAACTTTGGTTTTTTGTATTCATATTTTTTGCATGTTTCTTCAGCGATTTTAGAACAATACTTTGAAAGACTACCCATCTCATTGTAATGAGCGGTAGCTTTATCTTTAATTGTCATTTTGTTGTAGTTAAATGCGAAATCTTTCGATGTACATGAAACAACTTTCATGGCACTGAATGGAATGTGCTTCCAGACTTCAGAAACGATGTCGTCGTTGAAAACTGCGACAGTCATCATTTATACTCTGAACTATGAATCAACTAAGATAAGTTGTATCGATGACGTTTGTTTCGATTACGGTTGTTTCGATTACGGTTGTTTCGATGACGTTTGCTTCTTTCTAAGCAATTGGACACGCTGACTAACCGATGGCGATACCACCCAATGAAACCGTCATTTTTTTGCCCAAGCGCCCTTTTTCCGTCCATTTGTTTTGTGACCAAATATTATTATGATCCGCAACTATTATTCTTTTCTTTCACCAATTGTTTCATCAATAAAATTAACAACTAATAAATTAATAGATGATATTAATGCGAATGTTCCAAAACTAAAATGAATATCTAATGGAAAATTTCTATTATTTGATATAGACCATGCATATAATAAACCTCCTAATACTGGACCAAAAATACTACCAAATGCTGCGAATGATTGTGATATACCATTAACTCTACCTAAATATTTTTTCTCTGTAGAATTATTTATCATTAAATTAACTAAAACAACAGAAGTTGTAGCGAGTGACCCTTTAATAATAAAGAAAAAACATGATAATATTGATAAAGAAACTTTATCTAAATTATTAGAATCAGATAATAGTGAAGTACTAAATACAGCAATAGGATTTAATATTTGCATAATTACAAATAATTTATAAGTTCCTAAATATTTTTTTAGAATAGGAATAATAAATACAGAATAAAACATTAAAAATACAGCAGATATCATATAAATAATACCTATTGTATTTGATGTTAATTCTAAACCATTATTTTGTTTAGAAGTTGCTAACAATAATGGAAATAAATTATCACTTCCCATCAATGAAAATCTAATATTGAAATATAAGAATATAGTTATTAATATATTTTTATTAATAAAATCTTTGCATACTGATTTATTTATATTATTTTCTTCATTATTTTCATTATTTTCATTATTTTCATTATTATTTTTATAAGGTTCTTCCATATATATAAGTCCAATTATAAATGCTATAAAAGGAAATAATGCAATTACTAATGAAGGTAATAGATATGGATATATATGTAATATATGATTATTATCTATACTAGACCAATGCTTACTAGGTGTTTCTAATAAACCACCTATAGCAGGTGCAAATATTGCACCAATACACATTCCAGCAGGAAACATTCCAAAACCTTTTGCTTCATTCGTTTTATCTGTTATTAAATACAAATATGTTTTAGTTACTCCTAAATTACCACTTAATAAACCGTGTATAAATCTAATTATAACAGTCCATAAAATACTAGAACTAAAACCAAAAATTATTGTAGAAATTGTTGATGTTAATAATCCAATTAAAATAACTGGTTTAATGCCAATTTTTTCTGAAATTAATCCCCATATAGCATTTGAAAAAAATTGTCCTACCATGAATGACGATATTATCAATCCGGAATAGTTTCCTACATCTTTTTCATCAATACCAAAACTTCTAATCATAAATGGTAAAAAAGGAGCAATGTACATTAAACTAGCCATTTCACACATTATAACAATTAATATAACAAACATTTTCATTTTAGGTAATGGAGTTGGTATTAATTCAGTATTTGATTCAGATATTTCAGGTATATTATGTTCTGTATTTTTAATATTATAATATGAGTTAGAATTATCTTGCAAATCAGGAATTTCAATAGTTAATTTTTCTTTCTTTCTAGTAAAATCTCTTATATTTACAGATACAATATTTTTATTTTCATTCATTTTATTTTTTATATAAAATATATAATATAAAATATATTTATATAGATATAATATGATGTTATTTAACGAAGAATTAGTAAATAAATTACCAGATGATATAATTGATTATATTTATAAAAAAATATATTATAAACATAATGATGAACTATTAGAAGAAATAAAACTAATGTACTATATTAATAAAAAATTAATAAAATATGAAAATTTAAAAGATGTTTGTTCTTGTGCTTTAATACATATGAAGGATGATATATTTATTGAAAGAATTAAAATAGAAGATATAAATAATATTAATGATTATATTAGAGATTTAAATATTAATGAAGTAAAAATACTTACAAATAAAACATTAAGTAAAGCGCCGTTAAAAAAAAAATATTCATTTATATTTTATATGACAGATGTAACAATACACGGTAAAAATTATATAAATGATGATTTTATAAAACACTATGTAAATTACTTAGTAAAAAATTTAATAGATTAATATAAAAAAAAGTACATTTCTTTATTTTTTTAATTTTTTATAAAAGGTTTTTAAATTTTAAAATTAAATAAAGAAATGTACTTTTTTTTTAGATAAAAGATTATTTATGAAAATTATAGGTCATAGAGGAGCTATTAATATAGCACCTGAAAATACATTTGCATCATGTTATGCCATTAAATCAATAAATAAAAATTGGATAGAAATTGATGTAATATTATCAAAAGATAATATACCAATGGTTTTTCATGATAAAGAATTAAATAGATTAAGTAATTTTAATGGTAATTTTAAAAATTTTACATTAAATGAATTAAAACACATTGATATCGGGTCTTTTTTTTCTAGAAAATTTAAAAATGAAAAAATACCTACATTAAGTGAATTTATTATATTATGTTGTCAGTTAGAAATTAATATATTATTAGAATTGAAATCATATCATGATGATGATTTAAAATTAGTTAATGAGGTTATTAAAAGAATATTAAATTATCATTCAAATAAGAATGAAATAATAATATGTTCTTATAGTCGTGATATAATAAAATATTTAAAAGAATATTTACCAAATTATAAGAGATCATTCATTGTAGATGAATTACCTGATGATTGGGAAGAATTTGTTAAAAATAATGATTGTTATAGTATAAATTTAGCATATAATAAAAATAATATTAATAATATAAAAGAATGTGTAACAAAAATTCCAGTATATTGTCATGTTATAAATAATCCAATGGATATAGGAAATTTAAAAGATATAAATATTAGTGGTATAATTACAGATAATCCTGAATTATTTTAAATATAAATAAAGAATAAAGTAATATGAAAGATTATGGATTTTATTATAATGTTGTAGATTTTCCACATAGAGTAATTGAATCAAAGCGTATTAGAGAGAAATATCCTGATAGATATCCTATTATTGTATGTAAAGGAAATAATTGTAGTTTACCCGATATCGATAAACATAAATTTTTAGTTCCATGTGATTTAACAATAGGACAATTTGTAACAGTTATTAGAAAACGTATTAAATTAAGAAATGATCAAGCTATTTTTATATTTATTAATAATGTATTACCGCCAATTGCTGCTTCATTAACTAATATATATGAAGAACATAAAAGCGACGATGGATTTTTATATATATCATATAATGGTGAAAGTACATTTGGTTAATAATTAATATTTTCAGTAATTTCATAATTTATTTTTTTAAAACATTTATTACATAAATGATTATCATTTATACTTTTAATATTTTTAAATTCCCAACTCATTAATTCTTCTTTACAATTTTCACATTTAATACAATTAGTGCATTTAATAATTTTCGAATATACATTTCTATTTCTACAAGTACACATTTCAGTATAATAACTTCTTGAAATATAACCTCTATTTAAATTATTAATTTGATTTTCTCCATAAAGAGACATTCTCGAACATTTATTACATTCATCTAAGTAAGAACAAACTAATTTTTCTTTAATATCAAATTTATTTGTATTACATTTTGGACAATTTTTTTTATCTTCATAACAATCCTTAATATATGAAGGATAATATTCGTTCATATTATATAATAAAAATTGATATATGTATACATATATATATACATTTTTATATATTTATATATATTATTAATAATGCTAACAGTTCAACAAATTGAGGCATATAATATTGTTAAAAATAGAAATTCTTTATTTTTAACTGGTTCACCTGGCAGTGGTAAATCATATACATTAAAAAAAATAATTGAATATTTAAATGATGAAAATATAAAATATGGTGTTACTGCATTAACAGGGGCAGCTGCAATTTTAATTAAAGGTCAAACATTACACTCATTTTTAGGTATATATAAAGGAGAAGATACTGTTGATAATTTATATAATAAAATATTAAATACAAAAAAAAAATTAAATATTTTACAAAAATTAGAAGTATTAATTATTGATGAAATTTCTATGATGGATTCAATATTGTTTGAAAAAATTTCACTTTATTTAAGTAAAATTAAAAATAATAATAAACCTTTTGGAAATATTCAATTAATATTAATAGGAGATTTCTGTCAATTACCACCTATTAATGGATTATACTGTTTTCAATCAAAATTATGGAATAAAATAGATATGAAAAATATACAGTTAACACAGTCTATGCGACATAAAGATGATATTTTATTTCAAAAAATATTAAATAGAATTAGAATTGGAAAAATATCTCAAAATACATATAATATATTATTAAATCTTAGTAATAATAAATTTGATAATATTTTACCTACTAAATTATATTGTTTAAATGTTGATGTTAATAAAATAAATAAAAATCATTTTAATATTCAATATTGTATTAATAATAATGTAAATTTATTAAATGATTTATTAGAAAAACATATTTCTAATAATACTATTGAATGTTATCCTAATTTAAATTATGAAAATCAAATTGGTAAAGAAAATCTTGATATAAATAGTGTTTATACTTATAATTATTATACTAATAAAAAAATTAAAAAAGATGATTACACTGTTAGTTTAATTAAAAATGCACAAGTAATGATAACAAGAAATATTAATATAGAGAATGGTTTAGTTAATGGAACGAGAGGTTATATTGTTAAATTAAATCCATCATATGTTGTATTTTGTGATATTAATAATATATTACATAGGATTGATTATTATAGAGATGAAAATATTAATGATAGTACATTTATTAATTTTATGCCTATATCATTAGCATATGCTATGTCAGTACATAAATCACAAGGTTCTACATTAGATGCTATTGAAATAGATGCGAGTTCAAATAATTTTGCACCAGGACAATTATACACTGCAATATCAAGAGCCAAAAATTTAAATAGTATAAAACTAATTAATTTAGAAAAAGAAGCATTTATTATTAATACAGATGTAAAAAAATTTTATATGAATTTATAAATTTTATTATTATTTAATTCAAATTATTAAAAGTATATTCATTTTCAAATATATTATTATATTCATTTGGAATATATGCAAATGATATTAATTTTAAATTAAACATAAATTTATCATATAAATTACGTTCTTTTAACCAATTTTCAAGAGATTCTATATTATATGATGATAATTGAAGTGCTAATTCTTTATTTATATTTGATGAAACTTTTGGGATATTATCACTTTTATCACCTATTAATGATTTATAATATAGATTACTTAATCCATTTATGCATTTTGTTCTATTTTTTATATTTTTAAATTGCATATTAACAATATCTGTATTATCACATATTAATTGTAAATAATCATTATCATTTGTAATAATAATAATATTATTATTTGTCTTATTTTTAATTTTATTATGAATTAAATAAACAACATCATCTGCTTCTAATCTATTAATATTAATAATATTTAAATTATTCTTTTCAATATAATCATAGAATACATTGAAAATATTTTGATTAAAATTTTGTTGATGCTGTCTAGTAGTTTTATATTCTGTATATATATCATTTCTCCATATTTGAGATCTGGGACAATCAGCACAAAATATAATATTTTTAGTATCACTTTTCCATTTTTTGCTAATTTTTTTTATATCAGATTGCATATGTTTAATAAATGATTCTGCAAATTCATTTTCAGTATAAGTATTTAGTTTTTTTTGCATTGAATACCATTTATATGTAGCGAAATATCTATAAAATACATAATAACTACTATCAATTAGTATAATTGGTTTATTATAATTTAATAATATATTATACATAAATTATATAATAATATAATAGATTATTTTTTAAATATGTTAATCATTTTTTTTCATGTATATAAATACTTATTTAATTCTTCTTTATTATTTTTAATAATATGCCATTCTTTTACTGCAACAGAAAACAAATTTTTAGGTGTTAAATCCATATTACTTTCTTTTAATTCTTTCATTTTTTTTTCTAAATATTCATTATACTGTGTATATTTTTTTTTTATTTTTAATTTTTTATCACATTTAGTATCTAGAGATTCGTTAATATAAGATACATTATTATTTAATTCTGATTTCATTAATTCTATATCCTCTGTTTTTCTAATCCATACATATCGATTATTTTTAATAACTACACACCATTCTAAATGATCGGCTCCAATTTCAATATCATATAATTTATAATTACTTGCTATTTTTCCAAAATATGCAGGAGATTTTATTTTATTAATTTTATTCATTTCATAATATATTAAAAGTGATATTTTTTTTTATATATTTTTGAATAACTTATAAAAAAATGATTATTCGTCTCTTTTGATTAAAATTAACTAAATATTAATTAATGATCAATAATAATAATTTTTATAAAGAATTTGATTTATTATATAATGAGTTAAATATTAATAATGATGAATTATATTCAAAATTAATTGATTTATATGAAAAATATGCATTTAAATATAAATCCAATGATAATTATTTAATAGAATTAAAAACTTCTAATTTTGAAATTGATAGCGATGGATTATTAAAAAATGTTGAGGAATTATAATGGAATGCGAAAAAAAAATCGCGAGAGATTTATTAATTTTCGTTTTACAAAAAAATTAGTTAATCATGATATATTTCCGGATCATTTTCATACAAATGAAAGAAAAGCTCAACATGATTATTTAATATGTATGGATCAAAATAAAGATAATGAAAATGCAAAGGAAAAATGTAAAAAAGATAAAATAGCTGTTTTTCAAAAAGAAGCACGGGCAAGAGAAGATTTTGCTAAAGAATATAAAAAAAGAGGGGTACATTTTTGTATTGAAAATAATTTAAAAACTAAACAAGAAAATGAATGTTTAAGTGATTGTAAGTCAGCAAAAAAAGGTTTTGGCGAAAGTAAAATTTTGGGTACTGGTGGTGTTAAAGTTTCATCAACAGATTCTGTTTTATTAAATAAAACATGTAAAAAACTTAAAGATGCATGTGATAGTAAATATGAAAAATTATATAAATGTAATAATGAAAAAGATGAGAATATATGTAAAAATAATCCAGTTTATTTAGATCAATATCTTTCATGTAAAGGTAGTATTAAATCAGATGGCATTAATTTGGATATTAAAAATAGTTTTTTTGGAAATATTTTAAGAAAATCATCAGAAGGTAATCCTTTTCAAATAATATATTATTTATTTACTTTTTTTGGTTTTCTTTTATTTGGAGGTATTATTATATGGATAATTTGGTGGTTATTTATATATGCTAATATGTTAAGTGGTAATAAATTTGCACTTCATTTTCCAGGTAGAATTATTTGGCAACCATTAAGTTTATATTTTACATGGATTCATAGATATTTAGTATTAATTTCATTGATATGTTTTATCTTTTTATTAGGCATTGTTGTATTATTATATTTTTTCAAAAAGACATTTGGTTGGTGGCCTGCATCATGGGTATGGGATGCTATTGGTATTTTTAAAGGTTCTAAACCACCTTTTAGATGGTTAGATTCATTTTTTGGTTGTTTTGATTCGGGTGGACCATTATTTTGTAATACACAAGCTATGTGGAATTTAATAGAAGATTGGGTTGTTGTAACATGTAAAAAAAATATTAAAAATTGTGGTAATAAAACTGAAGATGAAATACGAAGTACATTAAATTCTTTTAAATCAATGTCAGATCGCAATATTGCTATTAGTACGAATTCAATTGAAAATACTACAGCTAATATAAATAATGATATTTCTAATACTAAAAAAGTTTTAGAAACTTTTCAAAATAAAAAAAAAAGAAAAATATTAAAATCTAATAAATTAATTGAAGAATTTTTTACTTTTGCTGAAAAATTAGATCAAATTGATAATTCTTCTGATACTATTTCAGAATCTAACGATCAAAGAATTGAAGGATTAGAAGATAATAAGGAAAAATATGATGAAGAAGGAGATGCTGGCGAAGAAGAGAAAAAAACTTATGAAGAAGCTAAAGAAAAAGAGGAAGAAGAAGAAGAAGATGAAGAAGATTTAATTTAAAATTTCAAAATAAAAAATTAAGTATATATAATAGAATAATAATATTAATATGTCTTCTTCATATTCTTTAAATGATATTAATATTATGGTAAATAATATGGATAATAATTTTTTTAATATATTAACAACAGGTTGGAATATATATGAAATATTATTAAATATATTATTTATTATATTACTATTAATTATTAGTGTAATTATATATTGGGATACTATTAACAAAAAAGTTGAAAATAATTCAAGATGTAAAAAACAAAAAGATTTATATGATAAATTAAATGGTATTTTTACTATTAATGTTAAAGATAAATCTGGTGATAATTTATTTAATATTGATTATGATTTTAATAATAAAACAGAAAGTATTAAATGTAGTTGTAAATCTGGTGAATATAATAATAGTTTTGAAAATATTCCTATTAAAAGATTAAAAACAAATACTAATGAAAAATCTATTAAACCATTGCCGTGCAAATGTGATAAATTTTACGAATACAATAATTCAGATTCTATATATGAAGGTGAACCAGGATTAATCAGATATATGATGAATCAAAATAATGATGAATTTTTTAAAGAAATTAATTATACTTTAAATAAATAATACTTTTATTATAATTATACGGAATATAATTTAATATATATATTTTTATTCGATATAAGTGTTAATACTACTTAAAACTATGTTATATTTGATTATTTTTTTTTACATTTTATTATAAATAAAATAAATTATTCAATTAGAGTAATATGTCTTCTACAATAAATGACGAAAGAATTAAACTCTCCTTAAAGAGTTCAAATTATGCTATTGCAACTTCAATAGCATCTACTGAAAATGATGTGGCTATATATATGTTGGCCAATAATTGTAATTTATATAACTGGAATAATTCAAATTCTGGAGCATTTTTTGGAGCAGAATTAATTGATATTGGTACTAGTAACGAACACCATGAACCATATATCGCAATAGAACATTATGGTAAACAAAAAATAGCCGAATTTAATAATAATCAAATAAAATTAAATAGAGATGTTATTCCTAATGGTAATGAAAATTATTCATTGGGATCTCAATATAATAGATGGAAAGATTTATGGTTATCAGGCACTACTATAGCATTGGGTGATGTATCAATGAGTACTGGTGGTGGCACATTATCATTGGGATCTATTACACCACATGATCCTAATCTCCCTCCCGTCCCACCTCCCGGTTTGCAATTAGGATCTTTAGTTCTTAAAAGTGCATCTGGTGGTACAGCAGTTATGGGATTAACAGATGAAGGCAAAGTTGCTACAAAAACTACTACAGCTTCTGGAGAACCCGCTCCCGCTGATACAGATATCGATGGTGATTTATTAGTTACTAAAACAATAACAACATCTAATTTTATAAGCACTAGTAATGTTCAAGTTCATAATCTAGAAATTTTTAATACTTCTAATAATAGTTGTTCTCTTTTAATCCAAAATGGTACAAATTTACATAATATGATAGAAACAAGTAATTCACAACAAAATTTTTTTATAATTGACAATGATGCTAATTTAGGTATTAATAAAGTTCCCACTGTGGCATTTGATATCGTAGGTGATGCTATTATTGATGGTAATTTAAGTGTTACTGGAAAACAAATCGCACTTGGAGATTATAATATTAATGGTACATTAATTGTTAATACTGATGTTTTTATTAATCGCAATCAAATTATTGAAGGATCCGCTATCATAAGAGGAGACCAATTAGTCCAAGGTAACCAAATTATTAATGGTGATTTAGAAGTTGATAGTAATCAAGTTATTAAAAAAGACTTAACCGTTTATAGCAATTTACATGTTAATAATGACTTAACTGTTGATTATAATCAAGTAGTAAAACGTGATTTAACTGTTTACAGCAATTTACAAGTTAATAATGATTTAACTGTTGATTATAATCAATTAGTTAAACGTGATTTAATTGTTAACAGTAATTTATTTATTAATAATGATTTAACTGTAGATAATAATCAAATTGTAAAACGTGATCTAACTGTTTACAGTAATTTAAATGTTAATAACGATTTAGTTGTTGATTATAATCAAATTGTAAAACGTGATTTAACCGTTTATAGTAATTTACTTGTCAATAATGACTTAGTAGTTGATTATAATCAATTAGTTAAATGTGACTTAACTGTTAATAGTAATTTATATGTAAATAATGATTTAACTGTTGATTATAATCAACTAGTTAAACGCGACTTAACTGTTAATAGTAATTTACTTGTTAATAATGATTTAACTGTAGATAATAATCAAATTGTAAAGCGTGACTTAACAGTTTACAGTAATTTAAATGTTAATAATGACTTAACTGTTGATTATAATCAAATTGTAAAACGTGATTTAACTGTTTATAGTAATTTACAAGTCAATAATGACTTAGTAGTTGATTATAATCAATTAGTTAAACGCGACTTAACTGTCAATAGTAACTTATATGTTAATAATAATTTAGTTGTTGATTATAATCAACTAGTAAAACGCGATTTAACTGTTTATAGCAATTTAATTGTAAATGGTTATGAAGTTATTGATGGTGATCTTTTAGTTAAAAAAGATGTTATTATTGATAAAAATCTTTATTTAGAAGGTACTTTAAGAGCAAGTAATCTTGAAGTTGTTGGCGATAGAACTATTATAAATACTGAAACTTATCAAACGGAAAATTTACATATCATGAATGATAGTGCTGATGGTGCTTCTATTAAGGTAGAACATCGTGATACAAATAATCATATTTTTGAAGCAAGTAACTTAAATAATGAATTTGTTATTTTAGATAAAGATGTTAGACTTGGTATTAATAAAGTTCCAGTAGCACAACTTGATGTTAATGGTGATGCTTATATTGAAAATGATTTAATTATTAATAAAGATGTTTTTATTAATCGTAATCAAATTATTGAAGGATCTGCTATTACAAGAGGTGATCTATTGGTTCAAGGTAATCAAATTATTAATGGTGATTTAGAAGTTGATAGTAATCAAGTTGTTAAAAAAGACTTAACTGTTTATAGTAATTTACTTGTTAATAATGACTTGACTGTTGATTATAATCAAGTAGTAAAAAGAGATTTGACAGTTTATAGTAATTTACATGTTAATAATGACCTTGTGGTTGATTATAATCAATTGGTAAAGCGTGATTTAACCGTTTACAGCAATTTAGAAGTTAATAATGATCTTGTTGTTGATAATAATCAATTAGTAAAACGTGATTTAACTGTTAATAGCAATTTACATGTTAATAATGATTTAACTGTTGATTATAATCAAATTGTGAAAAGAGATTTAACTGTTTATAGTAATTTATTTGTTAATAATGACCTCGTAGTTGATTATAATCAAATCGTAAAACGCGATTTAACTGTTTATAGTAATTTACAAGTTAATAATGATTTAATTGTAGATTATAATCAAATCGTAAAACGCGACTTAACTGTTAATAGCAATTTACTAGTTAATAATGATCTTGTTGTAGATAATAATCAATTAGTTAAACGTGATTTAACTGTTTATAGTAATTTACATGTTAATAATGATTTAGTTGTTGATTATAATCAATTAGTTAAACGCGACTTAACTGTTTATAGTAATTTACATGTTAATAATGATTTAGTTGTTGATTATAATCAATTAGTTAAACGCGATTTAACTGTTAACAGCAATTTACTTGTTAATAATAATTTAGTTGTTGATTATAATCAAATAGTTAAACGCGATTTAACTGTTTATAGTAATTTAGTTGTTAATGGTTATCAGGTTCTCGATGGTGATCTTTTAGTTAAAAAAGATATTATTGTTGATAAAAATCTTTATTTAGATGGTACAATTAGAGCTAGTAATCTTGAAATTGTTGGCGATAGAGCGATTGTTAATACTGAAGCTTATCAAACTGAAAATTTACACATTATTAATGATAGTGCTGACGGTGCTTCTATTAAAGTACAACATCGTGATGTATTTAATAATATGTTTGAAACTAGTAATAATAGTGATGTATTTGTAATTATTGATAAAGATGCTAATTTAGGTATTAAAAAGGTACCCACTGTTACTCTTGATGTTGATGGGGATACTATTATTAACGGTGATTTAACTGTAACGGGAGCACAAACTGCTGGTGGAGATTATAATATAAATGGTACTTTAGTAGTTAATACTGACGTTTTTATTAATCGTAATCAAATTGTTGAAGGGTCTTCAATTACTAGAGGAGATCAATTAGTACAAGGTAATCAAATTATTAATGGCGATTTAGAAGTTGATAGTAATCAAGTTATTAAAAAAGACTTAACCGTTTATAGCAATTTACATGTTAATAATGACTTAACTGTTGATTATAATCAAGTAGTAAAACGTGATTTAACCGTTTACAGCAATTTACAAGTTAATAATGATTTAACTGTAGATTATAATCAATTAGTTAAACGTGATTTAATTGTTAACAGCAATTTATTTATTAATAATGATTTAACTGTAGATAATAATCAAATTGTAAAACGCGATTTAACTGTTTATAGTAATTTAAATGTTAATAATGATTTAGTTGTTGATTATAATCAAATTGTAAAACGTGATTTAACTGTCAACAGTAATTTACAAGTCAATAATGACTTAGTAGTTGATTATAATCAATTAGTTAAACGTGACTTAACTGTTTATAGTAATTTATATGTAAATAATGATTTAACTGTTGATTACAATCAATTAGTTAAACGCGACTTAACTGTTAATAGTAATTTACTTGTTAATAATGATTTAACTGTTGATAATAATCAAGTTGTAAAACGCGATTTAACTGTTTATAGTAATTTAAATGTAAATAATAACTTAACTGTTGATTATAATCAAATTGTAAAACGCGATTTAACTGTTTATAGTAATTTAGAAGTCAATAATGACTTAGTAGTTGATTATAATCAATTAGTTAGACGCGACTTAACTGTTAATAGTAACTTATATGTTAATAATAATTTAGTTGTTGATTATAATCAAATTGTAAAACGCGATTTAACTGTTTATAGCAATTTAGTTGTTAATGGTTACGAAGTTGTTGATGGTGATTTATTAGTTAAAAAAGATGTTATTATTGATAAAAATCTTTACTTAGAAGGTACTTTAAGAGCAAGTAATCTTGAAGTTGTTGGTGATAGAACTATTATAAATACCGAAACTTATCAAACTGAAAATTTACATATTATGAATGATAATGCTGATGGAGCTTCTATTAAAGTAGAACATCGCGATATAAATAATCATATATTTGAAGCTAGTAACTTAAATAATGAATTTGTTATCTTAGATAAAGATGTTAGACTGGGTATTAACAAAGTTCCAGTAGCACAATTTGATGTTAATGGCGATGCTTATATTGAAACTGATTTAATTGTTAATAAAGATATTTTTATTAATCGCAATCAAATTGTTGAAGGATCAGCTATCACAAGAGGAGATCAATTGGTCCAAGGTAATCAAATTATTAATGGTGATTTAGAAGTTGATAGTAATCAAGTTGTTAAAAAAGACTTAACTGTTTATAGCAATTTACTTGTTAATAATGACTTAACAGTTGATTATAATCAAATAGTAAAAAGAGACTTAACTGTTTATAGCAATTTACAAGTTAATAATGATTTAACTGTAGATTATAATCAATTAGTTAAACGGGATTTAACTGTTAACAGTAATTTATTAGTTAATAATAATTTAACTGTTGATAATAATCAAATTGTAAAACGTGACTTAACTGTTTACAGCAATTTACATGTTAATAATGATTTGACTGTTGATTATAATCAATTAGTTAAACGTGATTTAACTGTCAACAGTAATTTACATGTTAATAATGATCTTGTAGTTGATTATAATCAATTAGTTAAACGCGATTTAACTGTTTATAGTAATTTACTTGTTAATAATGATTTAGTTGTTGATTATAATCAATTAGTTAAACGCGACTTAACTGTTAATAGCAATTTACAAGTTAATAATGACTTAGTTGTAGATAATAATCAAATTATAAAACGCGATTTAACTGTTTATAGTAATTTACTTGTTAATAATGATTTAACTGTTGATTATAATCAAATAGTAAAAAGAGATTTAACTGTTTATAGTAATTTATATGTTAATAATGACTTAGTTGTTGATTATAATCAATTAGTTAAACGTGATTTAACTGTTAATAGTAATTTATATGTTAATAATAATTTAGTTGTTGATTATAATCAATTAGTTAAACGCGACTTAACTGTTTATAGTAATTTAGTTGTAAATGGTTATCAGGTTCTTGATGGTGATCTTTTAGTTAAAAAAGATATTATTGTTGATAAAAATCTTTACTTAGAAGGTACAATTAGAGCTAGTAATCTTGAAATAGTTGGTGATAGAGCGATTGTTAATACTGAAGCTTATCAAACTGAAAATTTACATATTATTAATGATAGTGCTGATGGACCTTCTATTAAAGTACAACATCGTGATTTATTTAATAATATGTTTGAAACCAGTAATAGTACTGATACATTTGTAATTATTGACAAAGATGCTAATTTAGGTATTAAAAAGGTACCCACCGTTGCTCTTGATGTAGATGGTGATACAATTATTAATGGTGATTTAACTGTAACTGGAGCACAAACTGCTGGTGGAGATTATAATATAAATGGTACTCTAGTAGTTAATACGGATGTTTTTATTAATCGTAATCAAATTGTTGAAGGATCTGCTATCACTAGAGGAGATCAATTGGTCCAAGGTAATCAAATTATTAATGGTGATTTAGAAGTTGATAGCAATCAAGTTATTAAAAAAGACTTAACTGTTTATAGTAATTTACATGTCAATAATGATTTAACAGTAGATTATAATCAATTAGTTAAACGCGATTTAACTGTCAATAGTAATTTACTTGTTAATAATGACTTAACGGTTGATTATAATCAATTAGTAAAACGTGATTTAACTGTTAATAGTAATTTATTTGTTAATAATGATTTAACTGTTGATAATAGTCAAATTGTTAAACGTAATTTAACTGTTTATAGTAATTTACATGTTAATAATGATTTAACTGTTGATTATAATCAATTAGTTAAACGTGATTTAACTGTCAACAGTAATTTACATGTTAATAATGATTTAACTGTTGATTATAATCAATTAGTTAAACGTGATTTAACTGTCAACAGTAATTTACATGTTAATAATGATTTAACTGTTGATTATAATCAATTAGTTAAACGTGATTTAACTGTCAATAGTAATTTATATGTTAATAATGATTTAACTGTTGATAATAATCAAACTGTAAAACGCGATTTAACTGTTTATAGTAATTTACTAGTTAACAATGATCTCGTTGTTGATTATAATCAATTAGTTAAACGCGATTTAACTGTTTATAGCAATTTACTAGTTAATAATGACTTAGTTGTAGATTATAATCAATTAGTTAAACGTGACTTAACTGTCAATAGTAATTTATATGTTAATAATAATTTAGTTGTTGATTATAATCAAATTGTAAAACGCGATTTAACTGTTTATAGCAATTTAGTTGTTAATGGTTACGAAGTTGTTGATGGCGATTTATTAGTTAAAAAAGATGTTATTATTGATAAAAATCTCTATTTAGAAGGTACTTTAAGAGCAAGTAATCTTGAAGTTGTTGGCGATAGAACAATAGTTGATACACAAACATATCAAACTGAAAATTTGCATATTATGAATGATAGTGCCGACGGTGCTTCTATTAAAGTAGAACATCGTGATACAAATAATCATATATTCGAAGCAAGTAACTTAAATAATGAATTTGTTATCTTAGATAAAGATGTTAGACTTGGTATTAATAAAGTTCCAGTAGCACAACTTGATATTAATGGCGATGCTTATATTGAAACTGATTTAATTGTTAATAAAGATGTTTTTATTAATCGTAATCAAATTATTGAAGGTTCTGCTATTATTAGAGGTGACCAATTAGTCGAAGGTAATCAAATTATTAATGGTGATTTAGAAGTTGATAGCAATCAAGTTATAAAAAAAGACTTAACTGTTTATAGTAATTTACTTGTTAATAATGACTTAACTGTTGATTATAATCAACTAGTAAAAAGAAATCTAACAGTTAATAGTAATTTACATGTTAATAATGATTTAACTGTTGATTATAATCAATTAGTAAAGCGCGATTTAACTGTTTATAGCAATTTACAAGTTAATAATGATTTAACTGTTGATAATAATCAAATTGTAAAACGTGATTTAACTGTTTATAGTAATTTACATGTTAATAATGATTTAACTGTTGATTATAATCAATTAGTAAAACGTGATTTAACTGTTAATAGTAATTTATATGTTAATAATGATCTCGTGGTTGATTATAATCAACTAGTTAAACGTGATTTAACCGTAAACAGTAATTTATATATAAACAATGATTTAACAGTTGATTATAATCAATTAGTTAAACGCGATTTAACTGTTAACAGTAATTTACTTGTTAATAATGACTTAACTGTTGATAATAATCAAATAGTTAAACGTGATTTAACTGTTTACAGTAATTTACATGTCAATAATGATTTAACTGTTGATTATAATCAAATTGTAAAGCGTGATTTAACTGTTTATAGTAATTTACATATTAATAATGATTTAACTGTTGATTATAATCAATTAGTTAAACGTGACTTAACTGTCAATAGTAATTTATATGTTAATAATAATTTAGTTGTCGATTATAATCAAATTGTAAAACGCGATTTAACTGTTTATAGCAATTTAGTTGTTAATGGTTACGAAGTTGTTGATGGTGATTTATTAGTTAAAAAAGATGTTATTATTGATAAAAATCTTTATTTAGAAGGTACCTTAAGAGCAAGTAATCTTGAAGTTGTTGGTGATAGAACTATTATAAATACCGAAACTTATCAAACTGAAAATTTACATATCATGAATGATAGCGCAGACGGTGCGTCTATTAAAGTACAACATCGCGATATAAATAATAATATATTTGAAGCAAGCAATTTAAGTGATGTTTTTGTAATTATTGATAAAGATGCTAATTTAGGTATTAAAAAAGTACCAACTGTTGCACTTGATGTAGATGGTAGTGCTATAATTAATGGTGATTTAACTGTTACTGGAGCACAAACTGCCGGTGGTGATTATAATATAGAAGGTACTTTAATTGTTAATACTGATGTTTTTATTAATCGTAATCAAATTGTTGAAGGATCTGCTATTACTAGAGGTGACTTATTAGTCGAAGGTAATCAAATTATTAACGGTGATTTAGAAATTGATAGTAATCAAGTTATTAAAAAAGACTTAACTGTTTATAGTAATTTACAAGTTAATAATGACCTAACTGTAGATTATAATCAAATTGTAAAACGCGATTTAACTGTTTATAGTAATTTACAGGTTAATAATGATTTAACTGTTGATTATAATCAATTAATTAAACGTGATTTAACTATTAACAGCAATTTACTTGTTAATAATAATTTAACTGTTGATAATAATCAAATTGTAAAACGTGACTTAACTGTTTATAGTAATTTACAAGTTAATAATGATTTAACTGTTGATTATAATCAAATTGTAAAACGTGATTTAACTGTTTACAGTAATTTACAAGTTAATAATGACTTAACTGTTGATAAAAATCAAATTATAAAACGCGATTTAACTGTTTATAGTAATTTACTTGTTAATAATGACTTAGTTGTTGATTATAATCAATTAGTTAAACGCGATTTAACTGTTAATAGCAATTTACTAGTTAATAATGATTTAGTTGTAGATAATAATCAAACTATAAAACGCGATTTAACTGTTTATAGTAATTTAAATGTAAATAATAACTTAACTGTTGATTATAATCAAATTGTAAAACGTGATTTAACTGTTTATAGTAATTTACAAGTTAATAATGATTTAACTGTTGATTATAATCAATTAGTTAAACGTGACTTAACTGTTAATAGTAACTTATATGTTAATAATAATTTAGTTGTTGATTATAATCAAATTGTAAAACGTGATTTAACAGTTTATAGCAATTTAGTTGTAAATGGTTATGAAGTTGTAGATGGTGATCTTTTAGTTAAAAAAGACGTTATTATTGATAAAAATCTTTATTTAGAAGGTACTTTAAGAGCAAGTAATCTTGAAGTTGTTGGCGATAGAACAATAGTTGATACACAAACTTATCAAACTGAAAATTTGCATATTATGAATGATAGTGCAGATGGTGCGTCTATTAAAGTAGAACACCG